>Ga0209491_10002763_pt1 | contig 30447 bp, 19 predicted proteins | sample BON02_FD_187213 | JGI IMG/M metagenome (GOLD analysis project Ga0209491, IMG submission 187213) | Freshwater microbial communities from Lake Bonney liftoff mats and glacier meltwater in Antarctica - BON-02 (SPAdes) (version 2) | ecosystem: Environmental > Aquatic > Freshwater > Ice > Glacier...
TATTGAAGAATCTTCTCAAAAAAAATCTCAGGTATCTTACTTAGTTTAGTTCTTTGTCTGTACATTACGTTTCCATAAAGTACATACGCTGTCAATTTCAATATATCAATGAACTTTTTAGTTCTAATTTTTTAGCTTTTTGACTCGTGTTTTTGTAGTCACTTATCTCTTAGCGGGTGCAAATATACAACCGATTATTCTTTTCTACCAAAACTATTTTGACTTTTTTTTAAATTAAATTTTAAGCACTTGAAATATATGCTATTACAACCAAAAAAAGTTTTAAATTTTTGTGTTAGGGATTGAAGCAAGCTACCATGTAGCGCAGAAAGCCCGACCACGCTGTGGCGTGGAAACATCCAGAAAAAATAAAAGAGCGAATTACTAAAGTACTGTAAATTACAGTGATGGGCAACCTTAAATTTAATTACTTATTAACAGTCTTTTTGTTCCAATGGCTGGTAAGGTCCAGATAATCAATTGGGAACGCCGGACTTTGACGTTCGAGGGCATTGGATTGGAAGGATCTTTCTAAAATATCTTCGATAAGGTAATCTTCTTTGGTCTCAAAGGGCTTGTACTCTTCCTTTATTGAAATATCAAAAAGGTTTGCGGTTGTATTGTACCAAAAGGCACGCCATCCTGTTCGAAGTTCTTTTACGAGATCGAATGCCGTTCTACCGGTTTGCCGGTGAATGAGTTTTACTAGGATTTGGCCTTCGGTGTGGGTGAGATTTTTTAGTTTTTCGGAAAATTCTCCTTCTATATATTTTTGTATGCGTTTTGTATACACCCTCCTATCACGTTTGGAATCTATTGTTTTTAAACGTTCGGTCATCGTTATTAATCGTTCTGCTGCCAATTTTGCAAAAGGATATACCTTGCGGGTCTTGCGTTTTAAAATAAGATAGTAACGCCTGTCTTCTTTTGAATTAAAATGCAGTTTATTAAGGAGGATGACTTCTTCAAGATCTATAAACTCTCTTGGTATCGTATCTCCTTCAATAACATAATAAAAGGTTTCGGTAGAGTCATTTGCCTTATCGGTATATTCTTCTATCTGTGAAAAGCCACTTATACTGAAAAGGCTAAAAACTAAATATAAAAAAAATCTAAAATTCATTTAATTAATTTCTGAAATCATTTGTTGCTAATATCGTTCCAAAAATAAACAAATTGCAAAGGTGTACTTATTAATAAATCACTAATTTTGGAATTCTAATTTAAAATAAACGTATGCCTAGTTCTGTTATTACAAAAAAATCACTTCAATTTTTAGAAAATTACTTAAACAATGCTGCTCCTACCGGTTATGAATGGGACGGACAAAAATTGTGGATGGACTATTTAAAGCCTTATGTAGATGAATTTATTACAGATACCTACGGAACTGCCGTAGCGGTTATAAACCCAAAAGCAAAATTTAAAGTGGTTATTGAAGGTCACGCTGATGAAATTTCGTGGTATGTGAATTATATAAGCGACAATGGTCTTCTATATGTTGTTAGAAACGGAGGAAGTGATCACCAGATCGCACCTTCAAAAATTGTAAACATTCATACAAAAGAAGGCATTAAAAAAGGTGTCTTTGGATGGCCTGCAATTCATACAAGAGATAAAAGTAAGGAGGAAGCCCCAAAACCGGAGAATATTTTTATAGACGTAGGTTGTAAAGATAAAGAGGAAGTTGAAGCTATGGGAATTCACGTAGGTTGTGTTATCACCTATCCTGATACTTTCCACATAATGAATAATGACAAATTTGTATGTCGGGCATTAGACAATAGAATGGGTGGTTTTATGATTGCTGAAGTTGCAAGGCTTCTTCATGAAAATAAAAAGAAATTGCCTTTTGGTCTTTATATAACAAATTCGGTACAAGAAGAAATAGGTTTGCGGGGCGCACAAATGATCGCTGAAAGGATTAAACCAAACATCGCTATTGTTACCGATGTTACTCACGACACGACTACACCTATGATCGATAAGAAAAAAGACGGTCTAATTGAGCTTGGAAAAGGTCCCGTAATTGCTTATGCGCCTGCCGTACAACAAAAACTTCGCGACCTCATTACTGAAACCGCAACGGCTAAAAAGATTCCATTTCAGAGGGCTGCACTTTCTAGAGCTACAGGAACAGATACGGATGCTTTTGCGTATAGTAACAGTGGAGTTGCAAGCGCCTTGATCTCTTTACCTTTGCGTTATATGCACACTACGGTTGAAATGGTTCATAGAGATGATGTAGAGAATGTGATTCGACTTATCTATGAATCTCTTTTAAAAATAAAAGATGGGGAGACTTTTAGTTATTTCGATTAGGGGTTTTCAACTTTTGTAATTTCTTTAAAATAAACTAAAACGGCAATACATTATTTTTAGCCTATGGCGATAAAAGATCCATAGGTTAAAAATGTTCCCGTTCAAGCGGGCGAGCTCACAAATCTTGTTTATTTAATTTTTATATGGTGGGTTGCCGACCGATAGGGAGTCTATGCACTATACATATTGTTGTGTTTCCGTTTTTATATTTTTAAAGTTGAATGGACAACTCTATTAAATATTTGTATCCAACTGCAGTTACTATTGCTATACCAAAACTTAACAATGTTCCTATTAAAATATATTCGGTTAAACTTCTATCCTCAGCTTTGGATAAATCACCAAATCTAAATACAGATTTTGCTGCAAGCAGGAAACCAATTCCTTCCCAATTATTCAAAATGATGAAGGAAAAAATAAACAACCTTTCTAACATTCCAATATACTTACCTGCTTGGTTTGGAGATTCATTATTTATTTTCCATTTAGATATAAGTATTTTAATTACAACAGAGGACACATAAGTGGTTATTAGAATAAATGTTATTAAAAGTAACGACTCAATGCTGTAAATAGAGGTTATATCTATTTTAAAAGGAAAGTAATAATGGACTACTCCTAAAATTACAATAAAGTGCAGAATTTGGTCTGCGAAAAATAGTATATGTGAATTTATTTTTTTATCTAAATTCAATTTTATAAGGTCAATTATATAATGTGAAATTATTATTATGACAATGCCTTTCCAGTAATGAAAGTTAAATTGTAATGTGATCAATAATAAAATTAGATGAATTAATAGATGCCAATATAAATACGGTGATTTATGCTTTTTCTCTTTCTTATCATCAATCCATTTATCAGGTTGAAATAAAAAATCACCTGCTAAATGAGCTAGAATAAATTTTATGGCTAGTGTTAACATTTATTTTTTAATTTTTTGTTGATAGTATTGTAGTAGTTTTTGAATTTCATCGAATCCACTTCTTTTTAAACTAGTACTTATATTACTCTGTTTTTTATTAAGTAGAATAGCTAATTCTTTTTGATTAATATGGTCGGATTCTATTGCAGTTTTTATTATTAAACAAGAAGTTGGAGTCCAGTTGTCCATAGTAAGGGTTGCAAGGTCAAACATTAAATTCATTGTTTGATTGAAATCTTTCCGTATGGTTTGAATGGTAAGAGTTTGTTTCTTTAGTTTCTCAAAAGATTCTCCGGAATGGATGAAAGCACTTCCGTTTGATTCAGATATTCTTTCTGATTCGTACGTTTTTTCTCCAATTCCAATTGCTAACCTAACGTCTAATGATTTAAACTGCTTTATTGTTGATTTGATTAGTATCGCTAGTTTTAATGCATCAATAGGCAATATTTCTATTTGAAAGCTATCACCTCGATATATTTCCCAAGTTTTTGGTTCTGAACCGTATTTGTTCAAGACCTTTTTTAATTCGGGCATCCATTTTTGGACATCAACATTTCTCGAATTGATAATATCTCCAGTTATGATTGCAACCATAGGTTCTATTTTTCATCAAATATATATGCTTTTTTGCATATAATCAAAGATATATGTGATTTTGCATATAATTTAATTTATATTCCTTTTAGCGTATATTTAAAATATTATGTTCTTGAATAAAGGGAGTGTGGTTTTGAATGAAACACAACTCCGAATAAAAAAAATATCATCACTGCTTTTGATGCTACAGCTAATGGATTAGAAAATACATGTACTATTTCTGAAAAATTAGTTAAAGACATTCCTATTCATTCTTCAGTTTAGTAAAATATTTTTTAGCTTCTTTAATTACTCGTGGCGCTAAAATTAAAGTTGCCAACATCGTTGGAACTGCCATAAAAGCGAAAAATGTATCAATTAAATTGATCATTAAACTCAAGGATGTAGTTGCGCCGATTAGAATACTTACTATATAGAAATAGTTGTAATACGATTTATTATGGGCTCCAAAAAGGAAGGACATACATTTTGTACCATAGTATGAATATGAAAAAAGTGAAGAAACACTGAAAACTATAATACATAATAGCAAGGCATATTTTCCATAAACCGGCATTGCCTCTTGAAAAGCTGAAGCTGTTAAACTTACTCCATTAGCGTCACTAGATTGCCAAACTCCTGTAACCAGAATAGCCATTGCAGTTAAGGTGCATATTATCAAAGTATCTATTGCAGGACCAAGCATAGCAACCAAACCTTCTCGAATAGGCTCAGTTGTTTTTGCAGCACCGTGAGCCATGGGAGCTGTTCCTATTCCGGCTTCATTTGAAAAGGCTCCCCTGCGAATTCCCAATAATATTAATCCGCCCACAATTCCACCTAAAAAAGTATCGCCTTTATAAAAAGAAGCGGAAAACGCATCTGTAAAGATCATGGAAAGGTACTTGGGAACAACTTCTATATGAATTCCTAAAATAATAAGTACCAATACAAAATATAATCCCACCATTGCCGGAACCAGTTTTGATGCTGTTTTACTAATCCGCGATAATCCACCTAAAATAACGATACTCGTAATAATTACTAGAACCGCCCCAATTATTAAATTACTCTGAAATCCTGAATACAATCCTGCGGGTTTCAGCAAAATATCATTTATTGCTTGAGTAAGCTGATTCACATTAAAAACGGGTAATGCGCCTACTAGGCCTGAAATACTAAAGAAAACAGCCAGCGGTTTCCATTTTTTACCAAGACCTTCCATAATAAAATACATAGGACCACCCTGTATTTCACCATTGCTATCTTTTCCCCTGAATAAAATTGCCAAGGTTGCTGTAAAGAATTTGGTAGACATTCCTATAACTGCACTTACCCACATCCAAAAAACGGCTCCTGGTCCACCAATGGCTATGGCAACAGCCACACCTGCGATATTTCCCATTCCAACGGTTGCTGAAAGCGCGGTAGTTAATGCTTGAAAATGTGTTATTTCGCCTGCGTCATTCTCATTGTCGTACTTTCCTCTTAATACATTTAGGGCATGACCTAAATAAAGAAAAGGTAAAAAACGAATTCTTATAATTAAGTAAAGTCCCCCGCCAATTAAAAGTATCAATAAAGGTAATCCCCAAGCAAAAGAGGCAAGCTGAGATATAAATTGATTTATTTTTTCCAAGAGAATGAAATTAAGTTTTAACGAATTTACTTTTAAATTTTTAATATTAGATTCAAAATTGTTACTTGCAGTGTCAAATGAGTAAAAAAATTACGTTTGTTTTTCTTCTTATTTCTTCTTTTGTTGTGGCACAACAAACAAAAGATACTACACTATTTAAATCAGTTATTGTTACACCTGAAATCATGGCGGGAGTTACAGCTGAAGCTAATGTAAACTTTCCTGACCACAGTTTTCAGAAACAGATTATGCTAAGTTTTGGATGGGAGCACGACAATACACCTCAAGAATGGGCGCAACGTCTTAAAGGACCTAGAACCGGCATAGGTTTTGGCTATGAAAATTTCGGAAATAAAGATACGCTGGGAAGTGCTTTAACGCTTATGCCTTTTATTGAATTTAATGCTTTCAGAAAAGAAAAACTTAAAGTTCAATTAGGAATGGGCGGTTCGTATTTTAATAAAAAATACGACTCCATTTTAAACCCGAAGAATCAGGCCGTAACAACGGACTTAACTTGGTCTTTTCGTGCTTTTATAAATTACCAATTTATTTCTTCAGAAAAAATAGATTGGCGTGTGGGAGCTGGGTACTTCCATCATTCTAACGGACATACACGTTTGGCTAATCAGGGATATAATTCATTTTTAATTAGCCTTTCAGCAGATATAAAAAACAATAAAAGAGACAGAAACTTTGCGATTATCCCAGATTTTGATAGAAGTATTTACAGTTATTTTACTTTCCGTTCAGGTTATGGTATTAATGCATTTTCAAAAGCGTTTAATGATAAGAAAAGTGTTTATACCATTTCTGCGGAATATGGGAAGGTTTTAAATAATACTTTTAAATTGGGTGTAGGATTTTACTATCGCTTTTATGAGCATTACTACGATTATATAGTTAACAATGAATCTTTGGTACAAGACGGAAGGGAGTTCGATTATTACAAAGAACATCCTTGGCGAAATGCTTCAAATCTTGGTTTATTTATTAAGGGTGAAGTATTGCTGAATCATTTTGGGATCGATTTTCAATTGGGTGTTAATCTATATAAGCCGGGATATAGAATCGACTGGCGTATTAATCAAGGTTGGTCATACGTACCCCGTGTAATTCCTGAGCAAAGTGGTGTTGTTTTGGGTGAGTTTGATTCAAAATTTAAAAAGAAGAAACTTATTTCTTCCCATTTGGGATTAAAATATTATCTATTTGGTAATGAAAGAGCACCGAAAAACAATTTCTTTATCGGTATGTTTCTCAATACAAATCTAGGGCAGGCTGATTTTTCAGAAGTGAGTGTGGGATATGTGTATAGTTTCAATTTTAAAAAAAGAAGTTAAGTGTAATTTATAAAAAAAATAAGCGCCCCCTTTTAATAAAAGGGGGCGCTTTAGTTTATAAAACTATTATCTGATTATTGTGCTAGTATCAACCTATGGGTAGATGAAGCATTTTCAGAAACTACTTTAATAATATAGACACCATTTGCCATTCCGTTGAAATCAAGTTCAGTTGCTCCACTAAATATTTTATAATTTTTTACAACTTTACCTGAAAGTTCTACGATAGTGATTTGGATATCTGTTCCAAATGCAGCTGGAATTTCAATAGTAGCCAACCCTTTTGATGGGTTAGGATATACAACAATTGCATAACCGCTATTTACAACCTCATCAATAGACAATAAGATTTGTTGAGCTTCATAAGCACCTATATCACGTATTCCATCAAAAACAGTTTGTTCAATTTGATCGTTAAAAAGATCTGCCGGGTCACCTGTGTTAAATGCCGCGGAACCTATTAAAAGTTCGTGGGTTTGTGTAAGTCCGCCATTATCTTGTAATGGTCCAACTACAGGGTCTGCTTCTTCAATATCATTTGCTTCTTCAGGGAAGGCACTTAAGTCATCAGTTCCTATTAAGTTATAATCATTTGAACTAAATGTTCCTGATACATCCATTCCGGAAGAAGCTGAATTTAATGCTACAATGGTGTTTTTTATGGAAGTGCTTCCTACACCTTCAATACCCCCACCTGTATTTGTTGCTTCATTAAACACTATAGTTGTTGCATTAACATCAACACTATTACCGTTATTGAAGATTCCTCCTCCTGAGCCTGCAACTGTATTTCCAGAAATAGTACTACGCATAACCATCACCTCACCTCCATGGGCATTGTGAATTGCACCACCGGAAGCTGATCCAGCAGAAGCCTCATTGTTGGATATGGTTGAAGTGTTTATGTCAACCATACCTCCATTATTAAAGATTCCAGCTCCTCCATCATTTACACCTGACCCGTAAGCACGATTATTATCAATTGTAGAAGTATCAATATTCATTAATGTTCCATTTTGATTCCAAAGTGCACCACCTTCAAGGGCAGCTTCATTATTTGCAATATTACTTTCTGAAATAGTAACAAGACCTGTGCTTCCCGTAACGTGTATTGCCCCTCCATTTCCTGGAGCAGGTGTTCCTGCAGTTCCATTTACATCATTATTTACAATTCTAGCAAGGCTTATATCGAGGGTACCATCAATCATTTCTATAGCACCACCCGCACGGTTTGCTGAATTAGAATCCACTATGCATTCAGTAATGAGAACATCACCGGCAACACTAAGAATTCCACCTCCAGAACCAGAGGCTCCTGTAGCCATATTATTAAGAATATTAGTACGGCCTATAATATTTAAAGAACCGCCATTATTAAAGATACCACCACCACCATTATCGGGATCAGCACCTGCTGCAGAATTTCCATCTATTATCATACCTTCAACAGTCATAATACCTAAACCATTCCATAAGGCTCCTCCTTCAGAGCCTGCAGTATTGCCAGAAGCAGAACCACTAAAAATATTTGAATCTCCGGGTCCAGTAATATGCAGACCTCCTCCGTTTCCGGGTGAAGTTGAAGCGCTATTATTAGTAAGATTTACATTTGTTAATGATAAGAAACTACCGGCAATTGAATTTTCTTCAATACCTCCACCAGCACGCATGGCCGAATTTCCATCCATTTGCGTATCACTAACAGTTAAAGTTCCTGTGTTATTTAAAATACCACCACCAGAACCAGATGCTCCATCGGCAGCATTGTTAGAAATTACAGCATTTATTATTGTTAAAACACCGCCTTCGTTAAATAATCCACCACCACCATTATCGGCATCGGGACCACTAGCGGTATTTGAATTTATAACGGTTTTATCAACTGTCATCATTCCTGAACCGTTCCATAATCCTCCTCCTTCAGCACCTGCAGTATTATCTCTTACAGAACCTTCTATTATTGAAACATTTCCATCTCCTGTAACATGCAATCCACCTCCATTTCCGGGGGCATTCATTGTTTGATTATTATCTAGATTGACATTTGTTAAGGTTACTGTAGTCCCTGAAGCAGAATTGTCCTCAATTCCTCCTCCAGCTCGGTTAGAAGTATTCCCATTAATCCTAGAATTACTTACGGTAAGTGTTCCTCCAGCATCATTTAAAATACCTCCACCAGAACCAGATGCACCGTCGGCAATATTATTAGTGATATTTGCTCTATTTGTAACAGATAAGATACCACTCAAATTATAAATTCCACCACCACCTTCATCAGATGCTGCACCACTGGCAGTATTCCCGTCGATTGTTGTTCCATCAACCACCATTGTTCCTGAACCATTCCATAGTCCACCACCTTCTGATCCCGCAGTATTTCCATTTACAGTACCATTTGTGATGTTTACTCCCCCGTCTCCAGTTATGTGTAATCCTCCTCCATTTCCGGGAGCATTCAACGCTTGATTAGAATCTAGGTTTACATTATTTAAAGTAACTAGTGTTGCTGAAGATGAATTATCTTCAATTCCCCCTCCGGCACGATTTGATGTATTTCCACTTATTTCAGAATCAAAAATAGTTAATGTACCTCCAACGTCATTTAATATTCCTCCACCTGATCCTGAAGTTCCATCAGCAATGTTATTTGAAATTATAGTATTATTTGAAATATCTAAAAGTCCACTTAAGTTGTAGATTCCTCCACCACCTTGATCAGGATCATTTCCGCTTGCGATGTTTCCATTGATAGTAGTTCCATCAACTGTCATACTTCCTGAACCGTTCCACAGTCCACCACCTTCGACAGCAGCAAGATTTCCATCTACAATTCCGCTGGTAATATTGGTATTGGCACTTCCGCTTATATGCAATCCACCACCGTTACCAGGTGCGGCTACCGCTGGGGCAACCCCGGCAATATTTGAGATAAGTGTTATATTATCTAGTGTCAAAGAACCATCAATTATTTCAATACCACCACCTGCACGATTTGCCTGATTACTGTCGATATTCACATCTGTTAAAGTGATCGTACCGTTAGTACTGAATATTCCTCCACCGGACCCTGAAGTCCCATCAGCTATATTAGCTGATATCGATGTTCCACTTAATACATTAAGTGTTCCTCCATTATTAAAGATCCCTCCTCCTCCATTCGTAGGGTCGTTTCCACTGGCAACATTGGCTGTAATAGGTGTCCCATCAACCGTTAGTGTACCACTATTGTTCCATAGACCGCCACCTTCTGAAGCCGCAAGGTTACCCTCTACAATACCTCCAGTAATAGTTGCATTGGCAGCCCCACTAATATGTAGTCCACCTCCATTTCCAGGAGCAGCAACTGCAGGGGCCATACCGGCATTATTTAACTTAAGGCTGGTGTTGTTCATTAGCAAGTTTCCATCAATCATTTCAATACCTCCACCCGCCCTATTTGCTACATTTTCTTCAATAGTTGCATCGTTTATGGTTACTGTACCATTAGTGCTGAAAATTCCTCCTCCTGATCCAGAGGTTCCATCTACATTATTATGAGAGATATCTGTTCCTGAAAGTGCATTTAAAGTACCTCCATTATTAAAGACTCCCCCTCCACCATTAATTGGATTATTTCCACTGGCAGTATTATATGTTATGGTAGTTCCATCCAAGGTCATTACACCGGTATTGTTCCAAAGACCACCACCTTCATTAGCAGCATCATTAAGGTTCACTGTTCCTCCTGTAATGATTACATTTGAGGTTCCTGTTACATGAAGTCCTCCACCGTTTCCGGGAGCTCCAACACCTGTAGTGATACCAGTAACGTTACTGTTTAATATAACATTCGTTAAATTAACTATTGCAGCATCACGTACTTCGATACCTCCACCAGCTCGGTTAGAATCATTATTTATAATTGAAGATCCTGTTGCTGTAAAGCTTCCTCCCGCAACTAAAATACCACCACCGGAACCTGTTGCTCCTGCAGTAGCTCTATTGTTGTTAAATACTGTTGTAGCGTCTGTTGTAAGCGTTCCTCCTTCATTATAGATTCCACCTCCACCTGAAGCTCCACTATCATCTCCATTGGCATCATTTGAAAAAATGAATACATTAGAAACTGCCATTGTTCCTGAACCATTCCACAATCCTCCACCTTCATTGGCTGCACTGTTATTGCTAACGGTACCACCTGTTATTGAAGAACCTGATGATCCTGTAATATGCATTCCACCTCCGTTTCCTGGAGCGGATATCGCATTGTTGTCGTCAAGGGTTACATCGGTAAGCGTTGTAACAGCAGCGGCACCGTTGACTTCTATACCTCCACCTGCTCGATTCGCATTGTTGTTGGTAATTGTAGTACCTGTTGCTATAAAACTTCCATTGGCGTTAAGGATACCACCACCGGAGCCACTGGCGCCAATAGTTGCACGGTTGTTGTTAATTACAGTTCCAGCATCGGTAGTAACTATTCCACCTTCGTTATAGATAGCTCCACCACCGGAGTTACCCATGTCATCGCCACGAGCATCGTTCATTTGTAGCGTAGTGGTGGTGATTGTCATTGTACCGCTTCCGTTCCATAAACCACCACCTTCATTGGCGGCACCGTTATTATTAATTGTGCTTCCGGATATTGAAGAATTAGAAGCTCCTGTTATATGCATTCCGCCTCCATTTCCGGGAGCTGATATTGCCCGGTTATGTATAAGGTCTACATTGGTAAGTGTTGTAATTGCAGCGGCACCATTGACTTCAACTCCACCACCCGCACGGTTTGCACGATTGTTGGTAATTGTTGTACCTGTTGCTATAAAGCTTCCATTGGCATTTAAAATTCCACCACCAGAGCCACTAGCACCAACGATTGCGCGATTTCTGTTAAGGATAGTTCCTGCATCGGTAGTAACTATTCCTCCTTCATTATAGATACCTCCACCTCCAGAGTTACCCATATCATCGCCATCTGCATTATTATTTCTAATTTGAGTATTGGTAATGGTCATTGTACCTGAACCATTCCATAAGCCACCACCTTCATTGGCGGCTGTATTATTACGAATGGATAAACCATCTAATGTTAAATTCAAATTACCTGTTACGTGAATACCTCCACCGTTTCCTGGAGCTCCAACTCCTGTAACGACACCTGTTATGTTTCTTCTAATATTTGAATTGTTAATATTTAGTGTACCTCCGGCAAATTCTATTCCTCCTCCGGCTCTATTAGATTCATTATCTGATATAGCGCTATTGTTGATTAATACACTGCCTCCTGTAGTATGTACTCCTCCACCAGACCCCTGAATACCAGTGGCTTTGTTAAAGCGTAACACTGATCCACTTTCAATAACAATAGTTCCTCCATCATTATAAATTCCGCCACCACCTTGATCTGGGCCATCTCCTGTTGCTTCATTGGCTGCAGCAGTTCCGCCGCCGCCTATGGCATCAATTCCTATGCCTGTACTATTAACAGTCATCATTCCAGCTCCATTCCAAAGACCTCCTCCTTCAACTGCATTATTATTGATTACAATACTACTAATAATTGACACCGTACCTATTCCACTTACATGAAGTCCCCCTCCATTTCCAGGAGCTGCACCCATACCAGTGGCTATATTTCCATCTAAGGTTAAGTTGTTAAAAGTAAAAGTATCAATAGGATTGGTATTAAGTTCTATACCTCCACCTGCACGATTGGCAGTGTTATTGTTTATAAGAGATCCATCTATACTAAGCGTTCCTCCTAATTCATTAAAAATACCTCCTCCTGATCCAAGCGCACCATCTGCAATGTTATCTGAAACGGATGTTGCATTTAATAAGATTAATGAACCTCCATTGTTGAAGATACCTCCACCACCTTGGTCTGCACCAGCTCCACTGGCAGTATTTTCTGAAATCACCGCTCCATCTATTGTCATAACAGCTCCTGCTAATCCACTATTCCATAGTCCTCCACCTTCTTGTTGAGCTACATTATTTTGAAAAGTACCTCCAGTAACATTGGTAGTTCCGGATCCCCTTACGTGTAACCCTCCTCCATTAATACCAGCTGTGTTTCCGTCGGCAACTAAAACACCTCCTACGGTCACAGCTGTTGTACCACCTAAAGTGACCGAACCGTTATTGTTTTCTATTCCTCCACCAGCTCTCGCTGATTCATTAGAAGATATATTTCCACCATCAATAGTAACAGTACCACCAACAGTCATTACACCACCTCCATTACCAAGGTTTAATAAGGCTTGATTACCAGTGATAGTAGCATCATCAACATCCAGAGTTCCTCCATTATTAAAGATACCTCCACCACCTTGATTATTTCCACCGTTATTGCCAGAATTGGCGATATTATTTGAGATATCTGTTCCATCTATAGTCATTACCCCATTGTTATTCCATAATCCTCCACCTTCTTCTCCGGCAGTATTACCACTTATTGTTCCACCCGTTATAGAACTATTTACAGCACCTGCTACGTTTAATCCTCCACCATTACCGGGGTTTGAAAGTGCATCGTTATTTGTAATAATAACATCAATAAAATCTGCCAAAGCAACATTTGGGCCTATTTGAATACCCCCACCTGAAAGATCTGCCGTGTTATTATCTATCTCTGTACCATTAAGGGTTAATGAGCTACCTGCTTCTGCTACAAGTATTCCACCACCCCGACCACTCATTCCTCCAGCCGTATTATTTGATATTGTTACAGTAGCGTCTAAAGACAAGGAAGCTCCACCTACTATTGAAATACCTCCTCCACCGTTAATTGGACCAAATGCACTTATTGTAGAATTTCCGTCTATTAATGTATTGGTTATAGTTAGCGTACTACCTGCATTGAAACTATGAATTCCAGCTCCTTTAGATGCAGCCGTGTTATTTCTAATTGTTGCATCATCAATTATCAATGAACCTGAATTAAGAATTAATCCACCACCGTTTTGATTTGCTATGTTGTTTTCTATAATTGAGCCATTGAGGACAGAAGTCATTCCATTCTGATTGCGTATACCACCACCATTAACTGCTGTATTGGTCGATATTAAAGAATTATCTAAGCTAAGGGTTCCAGTATTATAAATACCTCCACCATTGCTTATAGCTATATTATTTTGGATAACGCTTGTGTTTACGGTAAGGTTAGCATTGTTACCGATTCCACCACCGTTTCCAAAATTTCCATTTTGAATAGTTAATGACGTCAAAACTACAATATTTCCACCTCCACTAACCGCGAATACTCTACCTGCTGCACCACCATCTACTATTACCGCAGTTGCATCATCTTCAGTAGAAAGAACATTTACAGATTTTGCTATGGTAACATTTTCAGTATATGTAGCAGCACCATCCGTAGAAAGATCATCTGTTATATTTACATTTCCAGCGGCATCAACTGCATCCACACCTTCTTGAATAGTATCGAAAGCATTTATGCCCACTACCCCATTTTGATCTAAAGCAGTATTAGGATCTGTATCTGTAATAAAAGTTCCATTAGGTTGTGTAAAATCATCATTTACATATACATCTGGAAGTGAAGTTGGCACAAAAGCTAAAACTACGTCGTTACCATCATCGCCGCCACTATAAAATACTCTCCATGTTTCACCATTAAAAGCAACATCATCTCCATCGGCAATTCCTGCAAAGGTTCCAACTATTGGATCTACTCCATCATTAATAATAATAACAAGTAAATCACCAAGAGTACCCGAAGATGCAGTATTATCAATAAGATTTAAAGTCGCGCCTGTTATATCTACCGTTCCTGTAACAACTACTTGGTCATAATCAGTTCCTGCTGTAGTAAAATTATTTATTTCTTCATTCAACGTCCCTGCAGCTATATTAAAAGCCCCATTAACAACCAATTGACCCGGAGAAGCTCCTGGCGCCAAAGTTCCATTTATAGTAACTGTAGTTGCAGAAACATCTGTAAAAGCACTTATTCCAGCTTCGGTATTTAAATTATCTGTAACTGTAAAGTCTGCAATACCAGTAACACTCATTGTACCGGATGCCAATGATATTATATCAGAATTTAGGTCTAGATTTCCTGAAACATTCCCTCCATTTAAAATGGTAGTACCCGTACCTGCATCTTGTTCAAAATTACCGGCAAGATCTACGGTACTTGAAAATGTAACATCATTTACAATATGTACAACAGCATCTTCATTTTGAGTATCAATAGTTAAGCTTAATAGTCTTTGGCTATTATCTCCTACCGCTGCTGTAAATGTTAAGTCATTTGCAGTTAATCCAAGATTGGAAACCCCATCAAGTGTTGATCTAACTGTACTTAAAAAAGATATGTACCCATTATCAGCGTCAATTTGTAAAAACGTAGAAGGAGGATTAATCTCTACAGAAGAATAATAAACTTGTGAACCAGAAGTATGTACCTTATTTGTATTAATAAATATTGTCCCTGAGGCCAAAGTTTGAAGTACAAATAAACGATTTGTAGCGCCCACAGTATTATTTAAAGACACATTACCACCCTGCAAGATTATTTGTTCTCCTCCATCCGTATTTCCTTCAAGTGTTCCATTTATAATAATATTTCCTCCTATATTTATTGCGTTAGCAGCAGCAACCAATATAACATTATCGTCAAATTGTACATTTCCGGTAGCAGCAATATTAGGATTTGTAGTAGTGGCTGGTCCAACAGCTTCCAATGAAGTTGTTCCCCCACCATTTGTGGTAAGAGATGCCAACCTTTCATTGGTAGTACCGTTTTTTCCAATTTGATCCAAGAATCTGGTTTGCCCTGATGCTGTTATAGTAAGGTCTCCCACTCCATCTGTAGGTGCTGAAGGATCTCCTCCAACAATTCGATTTTGAAAAGCAACATCTGCACTGGTAAGCACTATGTTACCATTAATACCAACTACCTCTCTATACCTTTGTAATATGGTTGTTGTAATATCTGCATCAATTTGTGTTGTTCCCCCAACGTCTGTTCGTATTCTCCGCACAGGGGTTACAGCCCCAACTGCTGCTTGAAAATGGTTTAGCCCAGATGAATTAACATCTAAATTAAATGTGCCATTTACAGTGCCAGCAAACACTATATCATTAGGTGCAGCTAATGTACTATTGGCAGTTAAAGTAACAGCTCCGTTTAACTGAATACCATCTAATACCGCAGTAATATCATTTCCTAAGTTTATATTTTCACTAACAATACTTATAAAGTTTGGTACGCTAGTATTACCGTTTACGTTTACAATATCCCCAATATCATTTTGTGCACTGATAATTAAATTGCTAATATTGTTAGCATTATCTGCACTAGTAACATTAATTACATCTGCTCCAGCTAAGCCATCAACTGTAAGGCTAGTAAGGTTCCACGCTTTTAAGGATTCAAAAGGCACGCCATTAAGAGTACCCGCAATTTGTAAAGCGGGAGCTAAAGTAGAACTCGTGGCGTTTGTAATATTTAATATATCGTCATTGGGACCCGCATTAAAAGTAAAATTTCCTGCTCCTGTAACTTCAACTGGCTCCAAGCCTGTAAAAGTTATCATACTGGTTCCTATTTGTATTTTTCCATTACCAAATGTTGTTGCATCGGGTGTATAGCTTCCATTTTCACCATTTGCCAATACACCAAGCATATCCCCAGGCGCACCCATTTGTCCTTCACCATTAAAAGTAATAGGAAACCCAAAGTTTCCTCCAGAGAAATCTGTTTCTGTGCTGTCATTTCCATTTCCACCATTTATAGTAAGTGATGTTGTTGTGGCTGCGTCTTGTCGTAATACTTCTGTCATACCGTTGGTAACAACTACGTCTGTACCGTCAATTACAACTACGAAGTTATCATCTCCTGCAGTTCCTGCGATGATTGGGTCTGGGTTGAAGGGTGGTGCGTTTAAATCATACACTCTCGTATGGCCTGAAGAAGAACCATTTCCGTCATTATTATTTGCCCCTATAGCTACGTGGGTACCATCTGCACTCATAGATACAGAATTGCCTGATTGGTCACCTGCGGCTTCCCCGTCTATGTCTAACCCTACTTGTACCCAGTCTGCACCATCATATCCATACACTCTCGTATGGCCTGAATTACTGCCATTTCCATCATTTAATATTGCCCCTATAGCTACGCGGGTGCCATCTGCACTCATAGCTACAGAATAGCCTGAAAAGTCACCTACGGCTTCCCCGTCTATGTCTAACCCTAGTTGTACCCAGGTGGTACCATTATATGCATACACTCTCGTATGGCCTGAAGAAGAACCATTTCCATCATTTCTAAATGCCCCTATAGCCACGCGTGTGCCATCTGCACTCATGGATACAGAAGAGCCTGATAGGTCACCTGCGGCTTCCCCGTCGATGTCTAACCCTACTTGTACCCAGGCGGCACCATCATATCCATACACTCTCGTATGGCCTGAATCAGCGCCATTACCGTCATTTGAACGTGCCCCTATAGCTACGCGGGTGCCATCTGCACTCATAGATACAGAATTGCCTGATAGGTCACTTGCGGCTTCCCCGTCTATGTCTAACCCTACTTGTACCCAGGCGGTACCATTATATCCATACACTCTCGTATGGCCTGAATAAGAACCATTTCCATCATTTGATATTGCCCCTATAGCTACGCGGGTGCCATCTGCACTCATAGCTACAGAATAGCCTGAAAAGTCACTTGCGGCTTCCCCCATCGATGTCTGCCCCTAGTTGTATCCAGCTTGCACCATTATACCCATACACTCTCGTATGGCCTGAAGAAGAACCATTTCCGTCATTATTACGTGCCCCTATAGCTACGCGGGTGCCATCTGAGCTCATAGCTACAGAAGAGCCTGAAAAGTCACCTGTGGCTTCTCCATCTATGTCTGCCCCCAATTGTACCCAGGTGGTACCATTATATCCATACACTCTCGTATGGCCTGAATAAGAACCATTTTCGTCATTAAAGACTGCCCCTATAGCTAGGCGGGTGCCATCTGCACTCATAGATACAGAATTGCCTGATTGGTCATTTGCGGCTTCCCCGTCGATGTCTGCTCCTATTTGGGTTTGAGCAAAAGAATTGGTAGTGAAAAATAAAATTGAAATAAGAAAAAAGTAGAAATTTTTCATAATAGTTGGTTATTAGTTAGTAGTAGTTTTAACACATAAAAATAAAAAGTGTCTAGGTTTCTATAATTTAAGAATGCTAACTAATCACCGATTAGAAATAGGAAGAACATTCACAAAACGTTAACAATCTACGTCATAAAAAACATTATTCTCAAACAAAACATTAATACTCGTTAAAATGTTTAATTGTAACGTTTAAAGTATGAATTTTTTTAAACGACTGTTATAACTATTTTTAAAATTGATTTCAATAAACACAGGCGGGCAAAAATGTGCTTATCTTAAAAAATTTACGAAGAAAATTCAATTTTAGTTTTATAAAATTTACTAAAAAACCAAAAATTGAAATATTACTATTTAACTAATTATATTAAAAATATTATGTTAAATCTCCTATTTTATTGGTTTTTTTTAACATTAATAATCCTTAACCATTAAATTTAATATTGATATTTTAACAATTTTTTAACGAATGGTATCGTTCAAAAGATAGAAAAAAAAGTAGAATTTTCTAAGAATCAAATTCTTTGGAGTTTATAATTGAAGAAAGTATTATTCTAAATAATTGAGCACATTCTTTTCAATACGCGATTGTATATTTGAAACATCTGCTTTACTAAATTTCTCCCCAGTTATGTTTTCGTAGAGTTCTATATAACGGTCGGAAACTGTTTCAATATAATCATCGCTCATATAAGGCACTTGCTGTCCTGCCAATCCTTGAAATCCATTCGAAATAAGCCATTGACGTACAAATTCTTTTGAAAGTTGTTTTTGTGGTTCGTTACTTTGTTGTCTTTCTTTATATCCTTCCTTATAAAAATAGCGTGAAGAATCAGGCGTGTGTATTTCGTCAATAAGAACAACCTTTCCATCTTGGGTTTTTCCGAATTCATATTTTGTATCTACCAGAATAAGTCCGCGTTTTGCGGCAATTTCTGTTCCCCGTTGAAAGAGTTTACGCGTATAATCTTCAAGTTGAAGGTAATCTTCTTCCGATACAATATTCCGCTTTAAAATATCTTCTCTTGAAATATCTTCATCGTGATCGCCCATTTCTGCTTTGGTAGCCGGTGTAATAATAGGACTTGGAAACTTATCGTTTTCTTTCATCCCTTCTGGCATAGCAATCCCACATAGCATTCTTTTACCAGCTTTATATTCACGAGCCGCATGACCACTCATATAACCGCGGATTACCATTTCTACCTTAAAAGGTTCGCATGCCTCTCCTACCGCAACATTAGGGTCTGGAACTGCTGTTAACCAATTAGGTACTATATCTTCAGTATCCCGCATCATTTTGGTTGCAATTTGGTTTAGAATCTGTCCTTTATATGGAATACCTTTTGGCATCACTACATCAAAAGCGCTCAGTCTATCGGTAGCAATCATGACCAACCTATTGTTCTCTAGTGTGTAAACTTCCCGCACTTTGCCATGGTACACATTTATTTGTCCGGGGAAATTAAAATTAGTGGAGGTAATAGTATTGCTCATTTTTTAATCTACATTTTCAATTGATTTATAAGCAGCAATCACTTCTTTTACAAGACGGTGACGAATAACATCTTTGTCGTCCAAATAAACCATTCCCACTCCTTTTACATCTTTTAAAACTAGCAATGCCTCCTTTAATCCTGAGATAACTCTTCTAGGAAGATCAATCTGTCCGGGATCACCGGTGATCATAAATTTTGCGCTTTTTCCCATCCGCGTTAAGAACATTTTCATTTGCGCATGTGTCGTATTTTGAGCTTCATCGAGAATTACAAAAGCATTGTCTAATGTTCTTCCCCTCATAAAGGCTAATGGAGCGATTTGTATAACTCCTTTTTCAATATACGATTCCAATTTTTCATGGGCTACCATGTCGCGTAAGGCATCGTATAAAGGCTGCATATACGGATCTAGTTTTTCTTTTAAATCGCCTGGAAGAAAACCTAAGTTCTCCCCTGCTTCTACAGCAGGACGGGTTAAAATAATACGTTTTACCTGTTTTTCTTTTAATGCTTTTACCGCGAGTGCGACACCTGTATAGGTTTTACCTGTACCCGCAGGTCCTACAGCAAAAACCATATCGTTCTTCGCCATAAAATCCACCAACTTTCGTTGGTTTGCTGTTTGTGCCTTTATTAACTTACCGTTAATGCCATGAACCAAAACATCTCCGCTAGTTGCAGAAGTATCGTAATCTTCCTTGCTTTCGCTAGATAAAATTCTTTCAATGATGTTTTCGTCAATTTTATTGTATTTGGCAAAGTGCTCTAACAACATTGTTATGCGTTTATCAAACTCTTCAAGGACTTCTTCATCTCCATAGACTTTGATTTTATTTCCTCTGGCTACAATTTTTAATTTTGGAAAGTATTTTTTTAAAATATCAATATTAGCATTCTGAAGGCCGAAAAAATCTCGGGGGCTAATCTCTGTAAGTTCAATAATAAGTTCGTTCAAAAGCGGTAGAAATTAAATTTGTTGATACAATGTATAAAATTGTTTTGCTACTAACAAAAGTAACCTATTTTTGTGGTACGCTGATTAACAAAATATCAACAATTCCCTATGCCTATTATTACACTTACGACAGATTTTGGAGAAAAAGATCACTTTGTAGGGGCTGTTAAAGGTGCAATTTATTCTGAAATGGATGAAGTTCGCATTGTTGATATCTCACATTCGGTGTCGCCATTTCATATTAGTGAAGCTGCATATATCATTCAAAATGCATATAGTAGTTTCCCAAAGGGAACCATTCATATTATTGGAATTGATTCTGAAATAAACCCTGAAAACAAACATATTGCCGTAAAGCTGGACGGACATTATTTTATTTGCGCCAATAATGGAATTATTTCGATGTTAGCTTCCGAAATAAAACCAGAAAAAATTGTTGAAATCAACATTCATGACCGTGTTGAAAGTAATTTTCCAGTGCTCGATGTATTTGTAAAAGTTGCTTGCCATATCGCACGAGGCGGAGCTTTGGATGTTATAGGTAAGAATATTTCAGAAATTAAAGAACTCACAGGAATAAGGCCTGTTATTAACAGAGAAGACAATCAAATTATAGGAAATGTAATTTATATAGATAATTACGGAAACGTTATAAGTAATATTACGAGAACTCTTTTTGAAGAAGTTGGAAAAGGACGTGAATTCAGGATTAATGCACGAACTGCCAATTTTTCTGAAGTACATACCCATTATAGCGATGCTATAAATTTTGAAATTCCACCCGAACGCCGTGAAGAAGATGGTAAAAAATTAGCGCTTTGGAATTCTTCAAACTATTTGGAACTTGCTATTTACAAAAGCAATTCCAGTACCGTGGGTAGTGCAGCTTCACTTTTTGGTTTGGAATTCAGGGATACTATCACTGTGAATTTTACAAAACAAAAAATTTAAATATGTTTACCCGAATCGTGAAAATGGAGTTTAAAGCGGAAAATATTCCTGCATTTCTTTCTAATTTTGAAAAAATTAAATCCAAAATAAGAAACTTTCCCGGATGTCTTTTTTTAGAATTGTATCACGACAAACAAGACGATGCAGTCTTTTTCACATACAGCCGCTGGGAAGATGAAACCGATCTTGAAAATTATCGCCACAGCGAATTGTTTAAAGAGGTCTGGGCAACAACAAAGCCTATGTTTCGTTCTAAAGCACAAGCGTGGAGCGTCAATACATTGCACAGTTTACACTAAACATTCCTAATTCATGTTAGCTTTAATTAAACGAGAAATAAATTCATTTTTTGCCTCCCCGATAGGTTACTTGGTAATTGCTGTTTTTATTGTTATAAACGGTTTGTTCCTTTGGGTCTTTGGAGGAAATTACAACATTCTCGATGCCGGTTTTGCAGATCTTTCCGCTTTTTTTGAATTGGCTCCTTGGGTTTTATTATTTCTCATTCCCGCTGTGACCATGCGTGCTTTTAGCGACGAATTAAAAATGGGAACCTTGGAATTATTACTAACCAAACCTATTTCACTTAGAAACGTAGTACTTGGAAAATATTTTGGCGCTGTCATCCTTATTCTTATCGCTTTACTTCCTTCTATAATATATATTTTTTCAATTTCAGCTTTAGGAAATCCTCCTGGAAATTGGGACGTTGGTAGTACGTTAGGTTCCTATATCGGATTGTTATTTTTGGTGTTAGCATATACCGCTATTGGTGTGTTTGCTTCCACTTTATCTTCAAATCAGATTGTTGCTTTTATTATTTCGGTATTTATTTGTTTTCTTTTTTATTATGGTTTTGAAGGTATTACTACAATAATACCCGATTTCCCAATTTCAGTATTGGGAATGAAAGCACATTTCGACAGTGTCGCACGGGGTGTATTGGATACCCGCGATATTATTTACTTTACAAGTCTAGCGGTAGCCTTTATTTGCTTCACCGTTTTAAAACTCAACAAACATTTGGGTAAAAACAATTTAAAATATATTGTGTATATAATTATAGGTTTATTTTTAGTAAACCTTGCTTCAAATTATTTTTACAATAGATTTGATCTTACGGAAGACCATCGTTATACACTTTCACGAGCTGCTAAAAACACAATTGCCCCGGTGGATTCGCCCATTGTGATTGAAGTTTTTTTAGAAGGAAATTTTCCTCCGGAATTTAGAAGGCTTCAAGAAGAAACCAAACAATTATTGGAAGAGTTTTCTTCATACAACAACAATATAAAATATGAATTTATCGATCCCTTAAAGGATGAGGAACAACCTGAAGCCATTCAGAAACAATTTCAACAAATGGGGTTAACGCCCGCGCAAATTCAAGTTAATGAAAATGGCAAAGTAAGCACCGAACTTGTTTATCCATGGGCACTCGCCTACTATAACGGAAAGACTGTAAAGATTCCTTTATTAAAAAATCAATTGGGAATCACTTCAGAAGAAAGAGTAAATAATTCCATCCAAAATTTAGAGTACGCTTTTGCAGATGGATTTAATAAATTGGTAGTCCCTAAAAAAAGGAAAGTCGCAGTTTTAAAAGGAAATGGCGAACTAGACGATAAATACATAGCCGATTTTTTTAGCACTTTGCGCGATTATTATTACATAGCACCTTTTACGTTGGATTCGGCCTCGATAGCACCCAAAAAAACGCTGGAGCAATTACAAAACTATGATCTAATTGTCGCTGCCAAACCTACGGAAGCATTTAACGATACTGAAAAGTACATACTAGATCAATATATTATGAATGGTGGGGCTTCCTTATGGCTCATAGATGCTACTGTTACAAAACAGGATAGTTTAAGCGGAAAGACCTATGCCGTGGGGGAAGATCTTCGCGTTAACGACCTTTTCTTTAAATACGGGCTTCGTATTAATCCAGAACTTGTAAGCGACCTGTATTCGGCGCCCATCGTTTTAGCTTCTGGAGAGCAACAGGATGCTCAATACAACAAATATCCTTGGTTTTTCTATCCATTGTCTGCCAGTGCTAACAATCATCCCATAGTTACCAATATTGAAGCGGTGAAATTTGAATACGCCAGTCCCATTGATACCTTGCCTTCTTCAGCCAAAAAGACCATTTTACTTTCTACTTCCCCAATTACAAAAATTATAGGAACGCCTCACGAGATAGATATTGAGGCCGAAATTCCTAGAAACCTAAAAATAATCAATGAAGGGCCAAATCCTGGCGAATATAATGCTGGGGAAGTTCCGCTTGCTGTTTTATTGGAAGGCAAATTTACTTCGGCTTTTAATAACCGTATAAAACCGTTTAAATTTTCAGCAGATAAAACAGAAAGTTCGACTGCAAAAATGGTTGTAATTAGTGATGGCGATATTATAAAAAATCAATTTCAGGGGAATCGTCCATTAGAACTTGGGTTTGATAAATGGACAAACTCCTTATACGGAAACAAGGAATTTTTGCTGAATACGGTTAATTACCTGCTTGATGACAGCGGACTTATAAACATTCGAAGTAAAAAAATTACGGTCCCATTTCTCGATCAACAAAAAACAATGGAACAGCGTACTTTCTGGCAAATAGTTAATATCTTGTTACCATTAGGATTACTGGCTATTTTTGGAATAGGTTTCTACTATTACCGAAAACGAAAATACACTCATTAAATGTTAATAAGTTTGTTTTATCAAACGTCCCAATTGAAATATATTTGTAAGTAAGCTGATTGTCATTTTCAGCAGTATAAAACCAACGTTAGAAAATTAGAATACATGAAATTCATCGTATCGAGTTCTTATTTATTAAAGCAATTACAAGTATTGGGAGGTATCATTAATAATAACAATACCTTACCTATTTTAGACAATTTTTTATTTGAATTGGACGGCTCTTCTCTTACGGTTTCAGCTTCAGATTTAGAGACCACAATCTCGTCTAAGCTTGATGTTGAAAGCAGCCAACAAGGAAATGTTTGTATTCCTGCACGATTGCTGTTAGATACGTTAAAGACCTTTCCTGAACAACCTCTTACCTTTTCAATACAAGATAACAATACGGTTGAAATAGGTTCCAACCACGGTAAATACGCCTTGGCGTATGCAAATGGTGAAGATTTTCCAAGCGCTGTAGAGCTAAAAGATCCAAGTTCAACGGTATTACAAGGCGATATCTTAGCAACGGCTATTAGTAAAACCATATTTGCTTCTGGGAACGACGATCTTCGTCCGGTAATGAGTGGTGTGTTCTTTCAATTTTCTACTGAAGGATTAACATTTGTGGCGACAGATGCGCACAAACTTGTTAAGTATACACGCGAAGATGTACAGGCTTCACAAACGGCAGAATTTATTATGCCGAAAAAACCTTTAAATCTAATAAAAAGTATACTGGCAGGTAGTGAAGATGAAGTTACCATTGAGTACAATGAAAATAACGCCAAGTTTATTTTTGATAATACGGAAATGATTTGCCGTTTAATCGATGGGAAATATCCAAATTACGAAGCTGTAATTCCAAAGGAAAATCCAAACAAATTGAATATCGACAGAAACCAGTTTTTAAATTCAGTACGTCGTGTTTCAATTTTCTCAAATAAGACTACACATCAAATTCGCTTAAAAATTGCAGGTGCAGAACTTAATATTTCTGCAGAAGATATAGATTACAGCAACAAGGCTGAAGAAAGACTTACTTGCGATTATCAGGGAGATGATATGCAAATAGGTTTCAACTCTCGCTTCCTTACCGAAATGCTTAATAACCTTACCAGTGATGAAGTTTCCTTAGAAATGTCATTACCCAATCGTGCAGGTATCTTAACACCTGTTGATGGTCTGGATGAAGGCGAACAAGTAACCATGCTTGTTATGCCTGTTATGTTGAACAGTTAAAAGCATATTTTAAAAAACAGAAAAAACCCGCTAAAAGGCGGGTTTTTGTATTCTTTAGGGATTTCTTATTTTATAAAACGGATTGTCATAAAATAACTGGGATCTTCTCCGTTACTGGCTCTTACTGCATTTACAATAGGTAAAATAAAACCTAAAAAACCTACACCTATTAATCCTAAAATTCCCAAGCCCAATAATAGGATTGCAGGTATACTTAAAATTATATAAAGGATTAGGCTTAATTGAAAGTTAACAATGGATTTTCCGTGTACATCCATATCACAAACTTTATCCTTCTGTGTAGCCCATAGTACCAAAGGCACTATAAGTCCGCCGAAACCAGTTATATAATTAAGCAATTGGGTAAGATGGGTAATGGTGAGAAGTTGTGTATCGGTTCTTTTGTCGGTTTGGTTGATGACTTCCATTTTGATTGATTTAAGTTAAGAATTATTTGAATAAACTAATAACAAATGTCGTGAGCAAAAATGCTACAATAGATACACCAATAAAAAGAAGGATAGGAATAATAAGATTTTTATTATTTCCTGAAGGTTTCTTTTCTAAATTCATTGGTATAAGTTAAAAATCTATTCTTATAATTAGTAGTATTTTTTATAAAAAGTTACATTTTTTTAAAATTGTGATTAAAAAAACTACCTTCCTTAAAGAGTGTTATTTTTAAATTAAAAGATATCTACTACGCGCTATGATACATTATTACTATTTTTGCACCTATTTATGACACACAACGATACTATTGTCGCTTTAGCTACGCCTGCAGGTGCCGGTGCAATTGCTGTAATTAGGCTTTCAGGTCTTAATGCTATTGACATTGCCTCAAAAATGTTTATTTCTGTTTCAGGAAAAACGCTTTCAAAACAAAAGACACATACGGTTCATTTAGGAAATATTAAAGACGAAAATAGGATTATAGATGAAGTTTTGGCAACACTCTTTAAAAACCCGAACAGTTATACAGCTGAAGATGTAGTTGAGTTTTCTTGTCACGGAAGTAGTTATATTCAGCAAGAGATCATACAATTTGCTTTGAGAAGCGGATGCCGAATGGCCACACCCGGCGAATTTACCTTACGTGCTTTTTTAAACGGAAAGATGGACCTGAGCCAGGCAGAAGCCGTTGCCGACCTTATCTCAAGTGATTCAGCAGCTTCGCACCAACTTGCAATACAACAAATGCGTGGCGGATTTTCTTCAGAAATAAAACAATTACGGGAACAATTGCTGAATTTTGCTTCGCTTATAGAGCTGGAATTAGACTTTGCTGAAGAAGATGTAGAATTTGCCAACAGGGAAGAATTTCAGAAATTAATATCTAAGATAACACTGGTTTTAAAAAGACTGATAGATTCTTTTGCTACCGGAAATGTTCTTAAGAATGGGATTCCCGTAGCTATTGTGGGCGAACCCAATGTAGGAAAATCAACGCTTTTAAATGCCTTGTTAAATGAAGATCGCGCCATAGTTAGTGATATTGCCGGTACTACTCGCGACAGTATTGAAGATGAAATTACCATTGGTGGCGTTGGATTTCGATTTATAGATACCGCCGGAATACGTGAAACTGTTGATGTTATTGAAGGATTGGGAATTAAAAAGACCTTTCAGAAAATAGAACAAGCACAGGTTGTCATCTATCTTTTTGATGCGGCCTCCTCCTCCATCGATACCTCACCCAATGGGGAAGGATCTTCTTCTATTTTATTGGAAATTGAGAAAATAAAAAATAAATTTCCGCTTAAAAATTTACTTATTGTTGCTAATAAAGTCGATACCCTTTCAGAAGAAGAAATTAAAAAGTTGAATTTCTCTTTAAATAAAATTGAAGGTTCCCACCATATGCTACTTTCCGCTAAAACAAAAGAAGGTGTGGAAGAACTTCAAAATAAACTCTTACAGTTTGTAAACACCGGCGCGCTCCGCAATAACGAAACTATTGTTACCAACTCCCGCCATTATGATTCTATGCTAAAAGCGTTGGAAGAAATTATAAAAGTTCAGGAAGGTATTGACAGTGATTTGAGTGGTGACTTGCTGGCTATAGACATCCGGCAGGCGTTGTATTACTTTGGTGAGATTACCGGCGAAATATCTAATGATGAATTACTGGGTAATATTTTTGCTAATTTCTGTATTGGAAAGTAATTATCTTTCTTTTGTTTTCTAACTACTTGTTATTATTGACTTTATAGGATTTTATCTTCTCTTTATTGTTGCCCAATTGCTCTTTATTTCTTATATCTGTTGTTTATTTGTTGCCTATTAAAGAGATTTGTTGCCCAATTCTCAACAATAGGAAACAAGGCGAAAGGATGCGCCATATTGCCCCACGTTGCAACATGACGCTACATAAAGCACTATTTATGAGCAGTCATACAAATAGCGCCAAAGTTTAACTACGGTGTGCCAGAACAGAATTCTCTAAAGATAAATTATGGTTTTTATAAATCTAAAAAAAGGATTTTGCATCTTATTTCATCAAACCATTCTCAACATTTAATAATCGAAGTATCTGTTCCTTATTTTTTATATAAATAACTCTTTTATCTACTTCAATAATCCCTTCATCCTTAAACTGTTTGAGGTTCCTTCCCAAACTTTCAGGTGAAGTACCAATAATATTGGCCAAATCTTCTCGTGTTAAATCAATACCACCTGATTTATAATGTTTTTGAAATCGATTTTCTAAAATGAGCAAATTAATAGCCAATCGTGCATTTAGATTTTTTTGGGCAAGTACGGCAATAATATTGGCAAGAACCCCGAACTCATGACCTATATTTTTTATAAAAGTTCGTTGCAAATCAGGAATATCCTGTAATAATTGAAAAAAAACATCTTTAGCTATAAAATTCACTTTTAGGTCCTCCAAAGCTTCACAAGAATCTTGATAACGCTCTTCTCCAAATAAAGCATGATATCCTAATACATCGCCAGGGGTGTAGATATAAAAAATTTGTTCTGTTCCAGAAAAACCGCGCTTAAATTTTTTTGCTTTCCCTTTCTTAATTTGAAAGATACCCGTAGGCACGCCATCTTCATAAAATAGAAGACTCCCCTTTTTTATAATTAATGGCTCCATGGCATCATAAACTAATTTTTTTTCATCAGAAGTTAAAGCTTCAAAAAGTAGTTCACTTTGAAAATCAAATTGCGAATAGAAGTTTTTCATAAGCCAAATATATAATAATAATATATTATTACATAACATTTGTTAAGTTTTTAAATAACATTTATGTATATTTGTGGTCAATTTAACTTAATGTAAACTATGAATGAAAGCAAAATTAGTTTTGTTAACGGAAAGTTACACGTCCCAAATAAGCCCATAATTCCGTTTATTGAAGGTGATGGTGTTGGTCCAGATATTTGGAAAGCCACAAAAGCAGTCATTGATACAGCTGTAAACAAAGCTTACGGAGATTATAGAAAAATACAATGGAAAGAAGTGTATGCAGGAGAAAAGGCCTTTGAAAAAACGGGCGAGTGGTTGCCAGAAGACACCATTAAAAATATTGAGAAATACCTCGTGGCCATTAAAGGCCCATTAACAACACCAATAGGTGGTGGTATGCGATCCCTTAATGTTGCTTTACGACAACAACTTGATTTATTTGCTTGTGTAAGACCGGTAAAATGGTATGAAGGTGTGCCTTCTCCTGTTAAAGCTCCAGAAAAAGTGGATATGGTCATTTTTAGGGAAAACACGGAAGATATTTATGCTGGAATAGAATGGTTGAATGGAACTCCCGAACTTGAAAAATTAAAAAATTTCCTAATCAATGAGATGGGTGTAACTGCAATTCGCTTCCCCGATACCGTATCTATTGGAATTAAACCTGTTTCAAAAGAAGGTACAGAACGTTTGGTAAGAGCTGCCATCAAATATGCCATAGACAATAAAAAAGATTCGGTGACCATTGTCCATAAAGGCAATATCATGAAATTTACTGAAGGTAAATTCAAAGAATGGGGCTATCAATTAGCTAAAGATGAATTTGGAGCTAAAGATTATGAAGGAGGTCCTTGGCAGGTTATAACTAAAAACGGGCATCAAATAATTATCAAAGATGTCATTGCCGATGCCTTTTTACAACAAATCATTTTGAGACCCGATCAATATGATATTATTGCAACCTTAAACTTAAATGGGGACTATATTTCAGATGCTTTAGCGGCCATTGTCGGCGGAATTGGTATTGCTCCAGGTGCAAACATAAATTATAACACAGGTGTTTCCATTTTTGAGGCCACACATGGTACTGCACCCAAATATAAAGATCAAGATAAAGTGAATCCTTCCTCCGAAATACTTTCTGGTGTAATGATGTTGGAGTATATGGGTTGGCAAGAAGCCGCGGACCTTATAGTAAAAGGACTAAAAGGCGCTATTCACAATAAAACGGTAACCTATGATTTTGAGAGATTAATGGAGGGAGCAACCCTTCTTAAATGTTCTGAATTTGGACAAGCAATCGTTACTAATATGTAACGAGAATAAAATTTATTTAATGATTACGAAAAAAAGAAATTTTGAGGTTTTATATGATGGTACAATAAGTAAATCACTGGCTTTTTCAAAAAAAGAAAGGGAACAATTAGGTTTGCGTGGTTTATTGCCCTATTCCATTGTAGGTCAAGATATTCAGGTAAAACGTGTGATGGAGGGTTTGCGTCGAAAAGATTCAGATATTGAACGATACATTATGCTATCTGCGCTTCAAGACCGCAATGAAAAACTCTATTATAGAATAGCCAGCGAATATATAGAAGAAATTATGCCCATAATTTATACGCCTACAGTTGGCGAGGCATGTATAGAATTTTCTCATATTTTTAGACGTGCTAAAGGATTTTTTATAACTCCTGATGATAAAGGGGAAATACTAAAAATTCTTGACAATTGGCCAGAAAAAGATATACGGGTTATTGTCATAACCGATGGCCAGCGCATCTTGGGATTAGGTGATTTAGGGGCAAACGGGATGGGAATTCCTATAGGCAAATTAGCATTGTATACCGCTTGTGCCGGAATTCATCCCAATCAATGCTTGCCAGTAATGCTAGATGTTGGTACAAATAACGAAGAAATACGTGAAGATATATTGTATTTAGGCTATCCCAAAGAACGGATTAAAGGAAAGGCGTATTTTGATTTGGTT
>Ga0209491_10002765_pt1 | contig 30419 bp, 8 predicted proteins | sample BON02_FD_187213 | JGI IMG/M metagenome (GOLD analysis project Ga0209491, IMG submission 187213) | Freshwater microbial communities from Lake Bonney liftoff mats and glacier meltwater in Antarctica - BON-02 (SPAdes) (version 2) | ecosystem: Environmental > Aquatic > Freshwater > Ice > Glacier...
GTTTTCTCCCAGTCTTTTGCCATTCGGCGGCACCTTCCAAGCCATGCGAAGGTCCGCTCGACCACCCACCGGCGGGGGATGACCTCAAAACCTTTCGCGGTGTCGGAGCGTTTGACGATCTGCAATGTCCAACGCCCAATCTTTTCCAGTGCGCCCCTCAGCTTGGGACCAGCGTAGCCGCCATCGGCAAAAATATGGCGCAACAGCGGATAGGCAATCGCGATGGATTTGAGCAAGTCCGGTGCCCCATCACGATCCTGAACATCAGCTCCGTGGACGGCAAGACCAACCAGCAGGCCAATCGTGTCAGTGACGATATGACGTTTGCGCCCTTTGATCCGCTTGCCAGCGTCATAGCCTCTCACCCCGCCACTTTCAGTTGTTTTCACGCTCTGACTGTCAATCACACCCGCCGATGGGCCCGGTGCGCGCCCTTCAGCCTGACGCGCCGCCGCGACGAGCTGGCTGTTCAATTCCCTCAACAGGCCATTGTCACGCCAGTCATAAAAGTAGCGTCGCACTGTCGAAACGGGCGGAAAGTCATTGGGCAGCATACGCCACTGGCAGCCCGTTGTCGCGATGTAGAGGATCGCGTTAAACACCTCGCGCAGATCGGTCGTCCGGGGCCGGCCGACCCGTCTGACCGCCGGCATCATCGGCGCTATCAGCGCCCATTCTGCGTCAGTCGCATCGCTTGCATATTTGCCGCCACTGCGCTCATATCGACGACGCGTGAATTCGGTCCAGGCCATTGTGATCTCCGTTAAGCTTCATAACCGAACAGAATCACAACCTACTGAATTCACTCAACCAGTTTCGGATCGGCCTCTAAGCGGCGGACCTTCACAGCGAAGTTCAAACTGCGCATTCTGGATGAGACGGACCAAGCATCAGACACCGGTGGTGTTACAGCCATTTTACGGCGTGAAGGGCTTTATTCTTCTGCGCTAACGGATTGGCGTCGGGCGCGCGCTGCAGGCTCACTGGGAGCATTGCAGCCCCGGCAACGTGGCCCGCAAAAAGCCCCAGCCAACCCGTTACAGGCACAGCTGGCCAAAGCTAACCATGAAGTTTCAGCGCTACGGCGGCGTCTGGATCAGGCCGAAGCCATCATTGTAATCCAAAAAAAAGTGGCGGCATTGCTGGACGAGATGGAGCAGACGCCAGAGCGCAGCGGCAAATCATGATGGCAGCTGCGATTGCTCTGCCTTCAGGCAGCGGCCTGACCACGGCTGTTTGCTCTGCGCTGTCGGTGTCGCGAGCAAGCGTTCTTCGCCATCGCGCTGCTTTGACTGCTCCGCCACGCACCGCAAAGCCGCGTCCTCTTTCAGCACGTGCTTTGCCGGAAATTGAACGTGCTCATGTCCTGGATCATCTGCGCGCGCCCAGATTTGCCGATCAGACCCCCACCGAGGTCTTCGCCACCTTACTGGATGAAGGTACCTACCTCTGTTCGATCCGCACGATGTATCGGATATTGGAGGCTCAGGGCGAGGTCATTGAGCGTCGCCGCCAGCGCACGCACCCTGTCTATCAAAAGCCAGAACTTTTGGCCGAAGCCCCAAATCAGGTTTGGTCTTGGGATATTACCAAGCTGATGGGCCCGGAGAAATGGTCTTACTTCTATCTCTATGTCATCTTGGACATCTTCAGCCGCCGTGTTGTTGGCTGGCGCATTGAGCACTCCGAAAGCGCCAGCCAGTTCAAGGAATTATTCATCGATGCTATGGAAAAGCATGATGTGCCACGCGATCAGCTGACATTGCATGCTGACCGTGGTGGACCTATGAAGGCAAAGACAACGGCCATGATGCTAGTGGACCTTGGTGTGCTCAAATCCCACAGCCGGCCTCACACATCAAACGATAACCCGTTCTCAGAAGCCCACTTCAAGACGCTGAAATATCAGCCTGAATTTCCCAAGAAGTTTGAAACCATTGAGAAGGCCCGCGACTTCTGCCGCAGGTTCTTTGCATGGTACAATGAAGAACACCATCACGCGGGCATTGGACTTATGACGCCTGATCAGATCCACTTTGGACAAGCCGAGGCTGTCTATGCAGCACGCCAAGCAACTCTCGATGCTGCGTTCATTAGCACACCCGAGCGCTTCGTTCGAAACCCACCAAAACCACCTCAAATCCCGACTGCTGTCTGGATCAACCCACCAAAGACAACGGAGGAAAATCAAGCCTAAAGTCCAAATGCCACTGTCTCAAAGTTGTTGACACGTTCCGGCCGCCTTACGTTCTGGTGAGTATCCCAAGTCATTGTCCTATCCCGCCCACATGTAAAATAGAGGAAAAGTAGAGCGACGGACAACTACGCTGACACAGGGGGGTTCCTTGGTCAGCTTGCTTAAAACTCCGGACAAAAATTCCACCCACGATTGTGGAGAATTTATTCCATCAGCATAATTTTGACTTGATGTTATAACAAGTCGTTGATGGATCTATTAAATCTTACGACGCCTTGCAACTTGAGAGAACTACCACAAGGGTGGGGTCAAATCAGAATCAAATCAACGAAGAGGAGACCGGTCCTTGGAAGTGCATGTCCCTAAGCCCGGGTCTGTTATTCGCGTGCGTTCTAGCATCTGGAAAGTTCTTGGACACGAACGTCGTGCCGGCGGGCACATCGTGACCTGCAAGGGGATGGCGGGTGTGGTTAAGGATAAATCTGCTCGCTTTGTCCTCGAACTCGAGGCTGACTATAAGATTCTTGACCCTGCTGCTATCAACCTAAAGAGAGATGTCTCGTCGGGCCTTATCGACACAAAGCTTTTTCTTGAGGCGGCATTCCGTTCGACACCAACGACGACACGCGAACCTCTTACGTTTGGTAAGGCGGCAATAGATGATCTCACTTTCCAACATGTACCCGTAGAGATGGCGTTAGCCCAAGAGCGTGTCCGTCTCTTGATTGCCGACGACGTCGGGCTTGGAAAGACCCTTGAGGCTGGCATGATTGCGTCAGAACTAATTCTTCGCGGTCGGGCGAACCGGATATTGGTGGTAACGACCCGTTCCATGTTGGGGCAGTTTCAGAAGGAGTTCTGGACGAGGTTCTCGATCCCGCTGTCTCGGCTTGATAGCAATGCCATCCGTAGAATGCGCACCCAAATTCCGGCTCACTATAACGTATTCGACCAATTTGACCGATCAATCGTCTCCATCGATACACTGAAGCGGGACAGCCAGATCAGAGCGGCAATCGAGCAGTCAAATTGGGACCTGATCATCATTGATGAGGCGCACAACGCTGCAAAACGACCAAGAACAACGGGTGGACAAAGCCTTAGATCTCGCCTTGCGAAACTGCTTTCCAGACAGGCAGACTCACTTTTGCTTCTGACGGCGACACCACATGATGGGTCTCAGGAGAGTTTCGCAAGCTTGATTGAGATGCTTGACCCAACAAGGGTTCCTGACCCTACGGACTTGCACCGTGAAGACATTGAAGACCTTGTCGTGCGCCGTTTCCGCTCTTCTCCGGAAGTTCTTGAGGCTATTGGAAAACAAGTGCCAGCACGTAAGCTTCATAGGCGCGGGTTCCCTCTGAGCGCTTCTGAGGAGGATGCGCATTCGCTCATTGCCGAACTCGAACTGGATTTGGATGAGGATGGCGGACGTGGAAGAGCATTAGATCTGTTTCGGACCACGCTCGCGAAAGCTATATTTTCAAGCCCAGCAGCCTGCTTAGAAACGGTAAGTGGGCGGATAGACCGCATAGAAAAGGGAACTGCTCGGGGCACAGAAAATGATCGCCTCAAATTATGCAAACTTGCTGACCTTCTTCGCACCATCGGGCCGCTTGATTTCCGTAAATACCAAGACTTGCTGCAACTCTTGAAAGAGATGAAGTGGACCGGAAAGGACAAACGGGACCGATTGGTAATCTTCTCGGAGAGGATTCGTACCGTTGCATGGCTTGCGGAGCGACTGAAAGCAGATCTTGGCCTTTCCGAGGATGCAATCGGGCGGATTGACGGTGGTAGTGTCGAGGCGGACGACAAGACCCAGAAACTACTTGAAGACTTCGGACAGGAACGCTCGCCACTGCGAATTTTACTTGCTTCTGATATGGCCTCTGAGGGATTGAACCTTCATTTTCAGAGCCACAGATTAATTCACTTTGATTTGCCTTGGTCGCTGCTGCGGTTTCAGCAACGGAACGGTCGTATCGACCGCTACGGTCAAGATCGAGCTCCCGAAATCTATTACTTCGTGGGCGAAAGCACGCATCCCAAAGTTCGCGATATGTGGGTTCTCGAAAAATTGGTTGCAAAGGATGAAGCCGCCCAGAAGGGAGTTGGGGATCCTGCAGTTTTTCTGGGCGTCGGCGACGCTGCCCTCGAGGAAGAGGTCGTTGCGCGCGCCGTAAGTGGTGGCATCGGTGCCGCGGCGTTCGAAGCCGAGATGGACGAACGCGTAGAAACAAAGAAGAGCGCACCATCATTTGATGAGGAATTTGATGCTCTCTTTGGGGACTATGCAGGGGTTGATCATTCCGGAATTTCAGAAGGAATAGAAAAAGAACACGACGAGTCTCAACCGCGGTTGTTCTTTGATACCTTCTCCTATGCAAACGCGATGCTCCAAAGACTTGCTGAACCTTCCGAAGGAATATTCAAACAAGCACCGAAAACTGATGCTGACCAACGCATTATCCGGATGCAGATTCCGCAGGATATGATGAGCGACGGTGGGCTTGGGTATGCGCGCGCTGACGAGGTGGATGATCGGTATATGCCTGTTGAAGCTGTCGGAAGCAGCGGATTTATCGAGCTCACGGATAAAACGGACGTCATCAACACCGCGATTGATAATGCCAAGACTGAAGAGCGGAGCTGGCCCGCTGTTCAATACCTCTGGGACGGACACCCAATCCTCGAATGGTTCGCTGATCGTGCTGGCATATTCTTTCCGGAAAATAGCGCACCACTTTGTAAGCTCACTGGGCGTCTTGAAGAGGGAGAGGTTGCAGTGCTCCTTCATGGTGCAATTCCAAACGAGCTAGGGGCACCAATCGTCGATAGCTGGCGGGTCGTGTATGTGAACCAGGGACGCGCAACCAAGCTGGAAACAGTCGGGCAGTTCCTCAAGCAAACGAAATTTTCCGGAAATACACCGAACAGTGGCGAACCTGATGCAGGCTTGGCCAGATCTGCTTTGGACTCTGCCGTGGATGCCTTTCAGTCATACATTGTTAGCGTTCGAAAAGTGCGAGAAATCGAAATTGAGGCCGGTCTCGGCGTGGCGCTTGATCGACTAGGTGCATTTAAAGCCAGATTTCGCAAGCAGCTCGTTCTGGAATTTGGTGAAGAGACCGAGAGTGAAACGACCACATCGCCCTTAAAAAGTCGGTCTCAAAAGCTCCGAGACAACCGGACTTTGGAAATTGATCAGCTCTTCGAAGACTGGACCTCTTGGTACGAGCGCACACGGAAGATGGTCGATGATCCGAACCCGTACGTTGAAATAAAAGCTGTGTTTGTAGGGTAGAAGAATGGATCTGATCGGAATCGAAAACGAAGCCGAGTTTTTCCCAGCAGGAGCATTGTCAGATGCCCTTGAGGACGAACTGCGCCAGATCACCTCGCAGTGGTTAAAGGGCAGTGCCAGCGACAACCCCAGCCAGCGTCTTGCACTATGCGCCGAGCCCTATCTTTTGGCAGTCCGCCAAATCCGCAATACCCCTGATCGACAGCGTCGTCAGGAACTGCGCCAGCAGGCGACCCATTCTCTGATTACTGCGTTGGGGTTTGAATATTCCCGTTCGAGCCGTACGACTGCGCTCGAAGGCGAAACATTGGTTCCTCTGCTCGCGCGTGCAACAAACGAAGAGGGCAGGGACATTGTGTGGATCCTTGAGGCCCCACTTGAGGGGGCCGAGGACGAAGCCTCTGATCCGCTAGGCGCAAGCTTTGATCGCGATCAGTTTTTTGAGCCGGATCAGGAACACGCTGAGACCAACCGGGCGATCGAAGAAATCCTTGGCGACGGGATATTCGACCTTAAAAACGGTCCACGCCATGTGCTTGTGTTTGGGCTCTCCCAAGTTGTGCTGGTGGACCGGCATAAATGGCCAGCGCGATCGGTACTGCGTTTTGATCTCCAGGAAATCTTCTCGCTTAAGGACCCAGACACACTTGCTGTCATGGCATGTCTCATTTCACGAGAGGCCCGTGCGCCGGTCCAGGGCGTGCCGATTGCCGATCGGATCGAGGAGGATGCGCAGCGCAATGCAAACGCCGTTACCGGTTCTCTTAAGCTAACCGTTCGAAATGCCATTGAGATCCTTGGCCAGGAGGTATTGGCCGTAACCGACGGAAAATATCCTTCTGGCCCTCGAAAGGGCGTCTGGATTGATGGTCCAGAGCTGTCGCTTGAGTGCTTGCGTTACATGTACCGCCTGCTGTTCTTGTTTTACGCTGAAGCAAACCCGCGTTTGAACATCCTGAATCTTAAAGATCCAATTTACGCCAGTGGCTATAGTATCGAAGCGCTTCGAGAGCTTGAGTCTGTTCGGCTTCGGACGCCGGTCGAGCGGAACGGGACTTATCTTTGGGAGAGTCTTCAGAGAACATTGAACTTGCTTTATCATGGCAACGGAACTGCCATGCGGCTTCCCGCGGTGAAGGTTTCGCTGTTGGATCCAGAGAGCACGCCGATCTTGAACGCAGTAAACCTGCGTAACGAGGCCATCCAAAAAGTCATCAAGCAACTCTCACTCAAGCAATCGAAGCGCGGCACCGCACGAATTTCTTACGCCAAGTTAGGGATCGGCCAGCTGGGCGCAGTCTACGAGACCCTGATCTCATTCACGGGTGTTGTCGCAAAACAGGACCTGATTGAGCTGCGGCCACAGACCGGCAGGGGGGCAACTGCTTCAGACGAAGATGATCAGGACGATGCTGACGACGAGTCGCTGGACATCGATGAGCACGACGAAGATGAGGCTGACGTCGCCGATGCGGATGTCGTTTCGCGGCTCGATAAAGTCGATCTGCTGGCACCTAGCTATTTTGTTCCGAGAACCAGGGCGCCCGAGTTCAAGCCGGAGGAGATCGTATTCGACGGTTCCGATGCGCGGGTCTACGAAAAAGGTACCTTCATCTATCGCCTTGCCGGGCGCGATCGGGAAAAATCTGCGTCCTATTATACACCTGAGCCGTTGGCGCGCCTTTTGGTCAAGCATGCGCTGATGGAGCGCTGCAAGGACATGCCTGCCGATGAGATCCTTGAGTTGAAGATACTGGAGCCTGCTATGGGTTCGGCTGCTTTCCTTGTGGAAACGACAAACCAGTTAGCTGACCTTTATCTGGAGCGGAAACAAAAAGAGACGGGCAGGACGATCCCTCAAGAAGAGATCGTTGTCGAAAAACAAAAGGTCCGTGCGTTCATTTCAGACAGGAACTGTTTTGGCGTCGACCTAAACCCCGTGGCGGTCGAACTCGGGGCCATATCCCTCTGGCTGAACAGTCTTCACGATAGCGACTTTTCGCCTTGGTTTGGTGATCAGCTTCATGCCGGCAACTCGCTGATCGGTGCACGCCGCGCGTCCTATGCGCCCGACTTGATGACGGCGAAGAAGAAGGGCGATCTTTGGTATAACGTCAAGCCGACAGAAATTGGCTGGAAGGGCGATCGCTCCGAGGGTCACATCTGGCAATTTCTACTGCCTGCCAAGGACATGGTGAAGTTCGACACGGACAAGTCGATTTCAGAGTTCGCCGGCGATGCGCAAAAGAAAATCAAAGAATGGCGAAAGGGTGGGTTCTTTGAAAACTTGGCACCGCATGAGCTCAAGTTACTGCAGCGACTAAGCAAAATTACTGATCAGCTTTTCGACAAAGTTGCACTTGATCTTGAGAAAAGCCGGGTGGAATCCAACGATGCGATTACGCTTTGGCCCGAAAAGTTCATGCCGGGGCCGAAAGGGCGGGATTTCCGCGATAAAGAGCGTCGGATTGGCAAGCTGGTCGGGTCCGAGCACGCCTCTAACACGTTGCCCTACAAACGCCTGAAGACGGCAATGGACGCATGGTGCGCGCTCTGGCTCTGGCCACTGGACAAAGCTGATCTGCTTCCCAGCAGGCTTGAGTTTATCCATGGCTTGGCGATGATCTTAGAGGGCTGCTACATGCCGGATGGATCATTAGCCGCGCCGAGTATTGATGAATTTGCTGATCCCGCGCCGGATTTCCTCGATGCTTTAGAGCCGGATGCACCTGCAAGGGACTTGTTCAAAGCGGCTACAAAGAAGCAAGAGACGTTGTTTCGCGAGACTGACGTGGACTCTTTGGTGGAGGAAGTCGAGTGGTTGGGCGTGGCGGTTGCTGTCGCCAAGGATGCCCGGTTTGTTCATTTTGACTTGATCTTTGCAGATATTCTAAAGGCGCGTGGCGGGTTTGACATCATTGTCGGCAATCCGCCTTGGGCTAAGCCGTCGTGGAATGAGGGAGTGATATTGGCGGATATCGACCCGTTTTATGCGGGGTTGTCAGCCTCGGATGCTAAGAAAATCCTCGCGGTGGCCCTACCTAAGGCAAACGGAGAGAAGCGTTTCCTGCGTGAGTTTGTTGCGACCCGGGGGGCGATGGGAGTAACTTCGTCCGAGGTGATGAATCCGTTCGCCGGAGGTGGGTCGAACAACCTGTATCGCTGCTTCATTGATCTGTCATTCCGACTGATCGCACCACTAGGCTACGCGGCGCTAATTCATCAGGATGGGCATCTCGGAGACCCGAAGTCAGGAGCATTCCGCCGACACTGGTATGCGCGAGTGGCAAAGCATTTTGAGTTTGATAACATCATCAGCTCGAAGAATTTTTCCGAGGTGGCTGCGTATAAGAGGTTCAGTCTAAATGTATACAGGGGTAAGCCGCAGGAAGTAAATTTTGAGCAAATATCTTTTGCGCTGCTCGCCTCCCAAGTTGAAGAATCTTACTTGCACGATGGAACAGGTCCTACACCTGCTTTCAAAACGAAAGACGGCCATTGGGAAACGCGTGGACATCGCAGCAGAATAATGCTGATCGACCACAAGACTCTTTCTGTAATTCACGCGCTCTCGGAGAACAACGAAGTGCCCCTTGAAGAGGCCCGTTTTATTCAGCCATACTCTACCAATATAATTAATGTTTTTAAGCAAATCTCGACATATAAAAAACTTAGTGCAGCTATTTCGACAAGTAAGGATGCTTCAATCGAAGATCGCGCCGATGAAGATGACAGCGTTGCCTTGTGGCAAATGTCGCCTCATTGGAATGAAACTGCCGCTCAAAAAGATGGAACTATAAAGAGAGACACCGACTTCCGCGATCCTACAAAAATGATCCTTCAAGGACCACATTTTCACGTCGGAAACCCATTTTATAAGTGCCCAAGATCACGATCTATTACAAAATCGGATTATGATGTTGTGGATCTCGTGAGTGCGTCAAGTGACTATCTTCCACGCACTAATTACCGGCCAGACGTGCCGCTAGAAGAATACCGTAGCCGAATGAAAAAGTGTCGTTGGGACACCACCAAGGCACATTCTGATTTCTATCGCGTTGCCTTTCGAAAAATGATTAATTTGAATAGTGAAAGAAGTCTTATAGCGTGCCTTTTGCCACGCGGAATGTCCCACATATTTACAATCGAAAGTGTGGCGTTTTTCGACCCTAGAAACGTTGTTCTCCTTCACTCATCAACACTTTCAATTCTTTTTGATTTGCTCGTGAAGGCGGCTGGGCGATCTGACTTTCAGTCAACTGACCTTGCTCGAATTCCGTGGGTCGATGCCGGGAAGACGGCTCACAGCCGTGGGCTGAGGCTAGCCTGCTTGACGTCGGCCTATTCAGGAATATGGAATGAATATGGGTCATCACCGGATGTCTTTCCATGGTCGTCGGACGACCCGCGCCTAGCACTGGAAGGCCGAGTTAACGGACCCTTCAAATGGGATCGTAGCGCTGCCTTGCGCACGGAATTTGCCCGTCGGATGGCGCTGGTCGAGATCGATGTGCTGGTCGCGCAGGCGCTTGGACTGACTCTCGACCAGCTGATGGAGATATACCGGATCTACTTCCCGGTCCTTCAGGAGAACGAGGCGGGCACCTGGTATGACCAGAACGGTCGGATCGTCTGGACCTGCTCCAAGGGCTTGCCCGGCGTCGGCTGGCTCGACGGGAAGGGCAAGAGCCCCGGCCGTGCGGCCTGGGAGAAAATCCTCGCCGACAATCCCTCGGAACTCTCCTGCACCGCAATAGACGACACCCAACCCGGTGGCCCGCAAACCGTCACCCGCACCTTTGAAGGCCCCTTCGATACCTGCGACCGGGTCGAAGACTACAAACGCGCTTGGGTACATTTTGAGGCTCACAAGGCCGCGGAGGCCGCAGAATGAGTTCTGCACAGGGAGAGTTTCCATTCAACGCAGAGCTGACTGGCATTGATGCAATCCTTGCCGAGACGGCTCACAGCATCGATGAACTTTATCGGGCTGCTGCAAAGCCAGGGGAGGACCCTCCGTGGATCGGCCTTCTGACCCGTATCGCCAAATCGACACACATGGCTCCATTCAATTTGATGCTCGCTGACATGCAACGCCCCGGTGCACGCTACGTTGCATTTCGCGAGACATGGGCGAAGGCAGGCCGTGAGGTGAATCCTGCTGCAATCCCGGTTATTGTCTTATGGCCGTTCTGCCCTGTCCGCTGCGCATATGATCTGAGCGACACGACCGGCCCAACTGAAGATGATGATGCACTTGACCGGCTGTTCGGCGAGGCTTTGGAGATGAAATCTGACGCTTCAGGCAATTTAGCACGCCGGGCTCTCAAGGAAGACAACATCGAGACGGTTTTTGCACCGTTTGGGTCAAATCAAGCTGGTGATGCTAGGGCTACCGGCGCTGTGGTCGCCAAGAAAGGCGTTACGCAAAAGCCGATGTGGGTGGTGCGGGTCGCTAGCCATTTGAACGATGGTGCACGTTTAACCACGCTGATCCATGAGTTGGCCCATATCTATCTTGGTCATCAGGGCGGCAGTGGAAAGAAATGGCCAGACTATCGGCCGAAGCGCCTCGATGCGCGCGAGTTCGAGGCGGAGGCCGTGTCCTTCATCGTTGGTAGCCGCTTTGGCCTGAAGACATCTTCAGCTGAATACCTGCGCGACTACCTGAAAGACGACACACTTGAGCATATCAGCGCCTCCGCAATCGCCCGGGCAGCCGGAAGGATTGAACAGCATGCGCGTTAGGTTAAAAATAATTGTAAGCGAGGCTGCCACGTGAATCCTATTCTTCTCGGGCGCCAGGTTGAGGACGGTCTCAAAGGGCTTGTCCGCGACACTTTGAATGCAACCAGTCCCGCCTTTGATGGAACTGTCGACCGTTTTCTCGACACGCCAGGGAACTACATCAAGGGGCCGTGGATTTCGGTCGCGATGCCTTTTAAGCAATCCGTTAAGCCGGGTGAACCGTTCGAGCAGCCCTTTCCTGAAGTGCCATTAAAATTTGCACCTTATCGCCATCAGGAAACCTCCTTCGAACGTCTGGGAGGTGCAACGCCGAGATCCACGCTGATCGCCACCGGAACCGGGTCGGGTAAGACCGAGTCCTATCTTTGGCCCATCTTCGAGCATTGCCGCGCAAATAAGGGTGAGCCCGGGATCAAAGCGATCCTGATCTATCCGATGAATGCCTTGGCCACCGATCAGGCGCGTCGTATCGCACGGGCAGTCCATGAAATACCGTCTCTGAAAGGCGTTCGAGCCGGCATTTACGCTGACGCTGAACCCAAAATGGTAACGGATGCGATGACCGAGCATGACGTCATCACACACCGCTCTGCAATGTGGGACAACCCTCCCGACATCTTGCTGACAAACTACAAGATGCTCGACTACCTTCTTTTGCGGGGGCGTGACCAGCCTCTTTGGGCGCAAAACCTACCGGAGACTTTACGTTTTCTCGTGGTCGACGAAATGCATACCTTTGATGGCGCACAAGGGGCCGACCTCGCTCTTCTGATCCGCCGTATTAAACACCGTCTTCAAAGCCCCGCCGATCACCTTATCTGTGTTGGATCCTCAGCAACCCTTGGCTCAGGTGATGAGGCTGCCGGGGCGTTACGTACCTACGCCAAGACGATTTTTGGCGAAGAGTTTGACGAAACCTCAGTCATCCGTGAAACCCGACAAACTCCAACTGAGGTTTTGCCGGAGGCAGAATATTTCGATTGGCCCGAACCCGTGACTGTTGACGCGGCGCTTGAGGCGGCTCTTGCAATGCCCCAAGCTGAGGCAGCCTATCATTTGTCGCAGTGTTTGTTTCCAACCGCTTCCGATCCAGACTTAAAGTCCCTTCGCGATGGAACCCCATCGGAGGCAAGCTGGCGTCTTCTTTTGGCGCGACTACTCCTCGAGCACGTGTCTGCGCAACGGGTGATCCGCGTCATTGCGGAGAACTCCGGACCTGCCTCTTTAGAGGACATTGCAGAGGCTTTGGGTAAGGTTAAGGCGATTTCATCGTGGTCCCCTGAGAGCCGCACGCGCCTAGCTGAAATGATCGTATCCCTTATTGCTTGGGCGCGAGACGGCTCAGAATTGTCTCTTCAGCCATTATTTGGCGTTCGGATCCAGCTTTGGATCAGGGAAATGTCGAGAATGGTTGCGAGTTTGCCAAACTGGCGAGCAGGCGGCATGCGATCGGAAATCGAATTGAAGCACGCTAACGACATGGATTTGAGTGACCTCAAAAGTGTCCTGCCAATCGTCAATTGCGCCCGTTGCGGCACTGCAGCTCATCTGGGACGGCAGTCGGCCAGCGGGCAGGGCCTATGGGCCGGCTTGCCTGAGTTGTACGAAGATTTTTTTGATACTACGACCAACCGTTTGCGCCTGATTTACCATGAGAGCATCAGCCGCAAAGCGGGGACATCTGGTCGTGGTAATGTCATTTCTGGTTTCCTAGATGCCGATCGCTTGGAGTTTACGCCAGGAGATCACGGAGAAGACTTGGAGGCGGGCCCTCAATCTCCAGTTTGGCTTTATGACCCGACAGATGATAAAGGCGGACTGGATCGAACATGTCCTGCTTGCGGTCACGCCCACGGTCTTCTGCTTTTTGGTCTTCGTTCTTCACGGATTACCGCGGCGCTCGCAAATACGCTGTTTACGTCCGAGCAGAACGAGGAAAATCCACAAGCAAAACCACGTTTCTTGATGTTCTCGGATTCCGTCCAAGATGCTGCGCAGAGAGCTGCCGTTGCGGAGATCAGAAACAGTGGCACGGTGATGAGGAAGTCACTCTTTAATGCCATTTCTTCGAGCTCGACAAGGAAACTAAGTCTCGATGCGGTTATTAAAGATGTTCCAGAGCAGCTTCGTGCGGAGATGGGAAGCGACGCCTTTGTTTCGTCTTTTATCGCGCTAAGCCAAACTTGGCGGGATCCATACAAGCAGCTTCTGCGGACGGATCGTCTGCCCGACGACGCGCGGTTCACAAACCACGTGGAGATACGGCTTGGTTGGGAGTATTTCTCCGATCTTACGTACCGCTCGCATACGTCGCAGACACTGGAGGCCTCATTCAAAGCCGTTGCCGAGGTTTCTCCTGACAAGATAGCTGCTGTCGCCGCAAAACTTCCGCGCCAGTTGGCAAACGCACTTTCTGGCGACTTTGAAATGGATCAGAATAGTGCATTTCGATTTTTGAGTGGCTTCCTGCAACAGATGCGACGCCGGGGTGCAGTGGGTCATGAGTATATCGCGATTGGGATGGCGACGGCTCCCCTACGTGTAGGAGGCCCTAACTATTTTGCAGCGGCGCGTGCAATGGGATTGGGCAAGACGGACGCCCTGCCGGTTCCAAATCATCGCAAAGGTGTCGCTCCACTGCCAGTAACACTCTTAAGGTCCTGTGAGGGCTACGATTCCCTTTTGAAGGATCACAGCACAAACTGGTACCGCGACTGGGCCGATAAATTCTTTCTTCCCATCTCATTGGCGCTGGTCGCTCAATATGACCTGATATTTGAAGTGACACTCAAGTGGTTGGAAGTTGAGGGGATTGTCCGTCGGATCGCGCGCCCGGAGGGATCAAGAGACTACGGATATGTGATTGAGCCGAGTGCGATCGATGTGACAGATGCGGTTCAAGGCTTGCGCTGCGACACCTGTCAACGTCGCGAAATAGCGCTCGCAGAAAACCTTTTGGCGATTGGTGCGCCATGTACGCGCATTGGTTGCCAAGGAAGGCTTGAGGCCTCAACGACTAAAGCATCGAGCGCCGCAACATCACTTTTGGCTTCTAACCGCAATCACAGGGTCGTTGCACGCGAGCATACAGGGATCCTTGAGCCAGACGAGCGGAGGAGGGTTGAGACGGGTTTTATTGCGAACGAAAATCCGTGGGCCCCAAATCTCATATCGGCCACCCCAACCCTGGAAATGGGTATCGATATTGGAGACCTCTCGACGCTGCTACTTTGCTCTGTTCCCCCCGAGGAGGCAAACTACGTACAGCGCATCGGCCGTTCAGGGCGTCGCGATGGTAATTCTTTGAATTTCACAATTGCGAATGCGCGGTCGCACGATCTCCAGTTCTGGGAGGCACCTGAAAGCATGCTGTCCGGTGAGGTTCGGGCTCCAGGGGTATATATTGGTGCTCTTGCGGTGCTGCTCCGTCAGGTCGCAGCCTTCACGCTGGATTGCTTTGTTGCGTCGGGCCATCACCCCGGAGATTATGGAAAAGTTCGCAACGTTTTACGCAGCCTTGAGGAAGGCGGACCAGATGCGTTTCCATTAGATTGGTTTGACTTCATTGAGTCAAAAGGCGGTGAGCTCGCCCAAAAGTTCCTAGATGTTTTACCAAAAGAAGTCTCCGCGCGTGATGACATCAACGACCGGATTCTGTCCTATTTAGTGTCAAAGGACGACCGCTCCGCAATTTGGCACATACGTTCTGTCTTTGATGAGGCGAAGCGCGCCCGCGAAGATCTCGTTCAGCGCCGCAAGGATCTTGACGCTGAAGCAAAGCGTGTAAAAAAACGCCAGAGCGAGATGACCCCAGAAAAACTCCAGGAACGTTTGAATGAGATTAAACGGGACAAGGGCGAGATCAATCATGCAATTCGCAGTGACATAGATGATGTCGCAGTGTTGCGGTTCCTGACTGACAAGGGGATTCTGCCCAACTATGCTTTCCCCGAAGAGGGGATCAAGCTCAAGTCCATTTTAGCGCGTCTTCCGGAGAGTGGAAAACGTGAAGAGGATGGCGATAATCTGGTCACTCATGAATATGTACGTTCGGCTAACTCTGCGCTCTCAGAGTTTGCACTTGGTCAGACATTTTACGCAAATGGCCGAGAAGTGATTATCGATCGCTTGGATCTCAACAAGCAGGACCTTTCAATTTGGCGGTTTTGTCAGAACTGCTCGCATGTTGAATTTCAGGCCACCGCAGAAGAGCTTTCAAATTGTCCAAGGTGTGGCGACGACATGTGGGACGATATGGGATCGTCCCATGAGACCGTAGAGCTCAAAACAGTAATTGCTGTAACCAAGGAACAACAAGCCGCGATCCGCGATACGGATGATCGGCAGCAAAAGCAGTATGATCGAACGATGGTGCCGTTTTATGGGCCCAATGAAATTGAGGCCTCTTGGTATGCAGCAAGCGAGAATGGGTCTCTCCCATTTGGCTTTGAATTTATAGCACCATGCGCGTTCAGGGACTTCAACTTTGGAGCGCGTGCGGGCGCACCTGTCGGCCCAAAGATTTCAGGGCAGGAGCGAAGTTCCAGGCCGTTTCAGATCTGTCGCTATTGTGGCATGTCACAGAAGCCGCAATTTACCGAAGATGATCCCGGCCAACACCAACCGCGATGCCAGGTTTTGAAAATTGATGGCGAGATTTTGCGCGAAAACTGGGAAGCTAAGGTATTCCTGATGCGCAAATTTTCGACCGAGTCCATTCGGATGGTTGTACCCGTTTTTGGCGAAGTCGATAACGATGAGATCAAGAGCTTTGTCGCGGCAATTGGACTTGGGATGAGAAAACACTTCGCTGGGAAAGTTGATCATATCCGAAGCACCGTCGTTGAGGCGCAGCTTGATGGTGTGGCAACCGTGAGGAGCCTTTTCCTTTACGATGCCGTTCCGGGCGGGTCGGGGTATCTTCGCCAACTCGCAGAGCATCCCGACAGCATGAAGTCAGTATTCGAGAAGGCGGCGGAGGTTCTCCGAACATGTCCTTGCGCGGCAGAAGGACGGACGGGCTGCTTCAGGTGCGTCAAATCATATAGGTCGCAATTTGGGCCAGGCGAACCTGATCGAGATACTGCTTACCGGATGATGCGGGATGTGCTTGAGAAATGGGGCAGCCTTACCAAGACAGCGGAAGGAATTGATCGTTCGATCAAAGGCTACCTCGTTGATTCAAAGCTAGAACACCGGTTTATGAAAACCTTGGAAGCTCGCTTTGGTGAAGGTTGCATCAAGCCGCAAATTCTTGAGGGTGGACGAAAAGGCTTTTTGCTTAAGACGACCGACGGCGCGCGAACCCAATTCTGGACGATCGAGACACAGGTTCAAATCGACAAGCGCTTCCGTGGAATGCCCACCAAACGGATTGATTTCCTAATCAGTCCAACAGGGGGGACGAAGGCCAAGCCCATTGTGGTGGAAATGGACGGCCTCAAATACCACGCAGAAACTGTCGCTGACGACTTGACCGATCGGTTGCTCATGATGCGCTCAGGTCAAGTTCGTGTTTGGACACTTGGGTGGCACGATCTTGACGCGACTTCGGATGCAGCGATTCCGAACCCGGTTTCGGAGACGAGATTGGGGACGAAGCACTCCGGAATTATGGCTAAACTGCTTGCTTTACCGATCATGTCTGACTTGGCCGAAGGGATCGGACTTTTGCAGAGTTCAAGTTCACTGGACGGCCTTTTTAGTTTCCTTTTGAGCGCCGACCAAAATCTTGACGATGCAGTTTCAATTCTCATACGAACGATGGTTGGGAATGGGCGCGATATTGCGGAGCTGCCAAGAATTGACTCAGTCTCTGACGACGGACGTCTCTTTGTCGAAGAAGGTGATGGTTTCGGACACGCTAATGATCAGAACATTGACCTGTATCTCGGCGTTAAGAAGCGGGCCGTTTCGGAATGGCGTGCAACGACTGATGATTGCAGGATTCTGATGCGTGGCGCTTTGCCCTCTGTGACGGGTGACCCAGCTGACACGCCTGGGTATTCGGACGCGTGGCGCGGGCTCTGGCGGCTCGTGAACTTGATGCAGGATCTACCTGGGTTCCACATCGAGTTTGAGGGGGTCGACACACTTTCTGCTCCTGATCTGTCAGCGACACGCAAAGGCCCTGAAGACGATGCCTGGTTGGCACTTATGACTTTGGCAGATGATGGGTTCAAACCTCTATTGGAGGCGCTGATGGCTGCGGAGGTTGCCGTTCCTGACATGATTGGAGCCGATCTTACTGGCGCAGATGGAGCGGTGATCGGAATGGTCGAAGTTGCTTGGTCCGATGTTCGGTTGGCAATAAATGAGGACGATTTTGAAACCGCAGATTGGAACATCGTAAAATTTGATCCCGAGGCAGGACAATCCGTAATGGCGATTGTTTCGATTGTTTTGAAAAAATTTGAGGAGGCAGGACGATGATCGTTTCGATGGCGAAGAGGGTATCTTATGACATGGGCTGCATGCGGTCGCTGAAAAAACTCCCCGACCGCGTATCTGCAAAATTCCTTGATATGATGACACGCTATATGAGCGATCCGTCCGGAAACGGCTTGAACCTGGAGGCGGTACAAGGTGCTGGTGATCGCGGCGTGAAGTCTGTTCGGGTTGATCAAGGTTATCGTGCCATTGCATTTGAGAGCGGAAAAGACATCATGTTCATTCATGTGAATGAACATGACAAAGCATACCGCTGGGCGACTGGCCGGAGTGTACAGGTTGATCCTGCCACGAATAGGATCCGCATTGTCGAAGAGGTTCCTAGGTCTTCGGTGGAGGTTGTAACTGAGGCACTATCTCCCGAAGCGCCGCATCTTTTTGAAAACGTTTCAGATAAGCGTTTGCTCTCTCTTGGAGTGCTGGAGGCCGAACTTCCCACGCTACGTCAGCTGCATAATCAAGCTGACCTTGATCAAGCTGAGGACAGTTTTGATCCAATGAGCTTTGACATCCTGATCGCCTTATCAGCCGGTTTTGAGGATGATGAAATTATCGAGCTGATCGGGGCAGGGCAGATAGACGGCGAAGAGTCACCCAAGGCAACTGGGATGGATTTTTCAGAAGCCATTGCCTCTGACGAAAGCCGTCAACGAATATTCATCCCCGAAACTGAGGATGAATTGCGCCGCTTTTTCGAAGGCGATCTTGATGGCTGGCGGGTTTTTCTCCACCGTGACCAACGCCGGTTCGCTTATCGGGATTATAACGGGCCTGCGATGGTAAGGGGCGGAGCAGGGACCGGGAAGACGGTTGTTGCCATGCACCGTGCAAAGCACCTTGCCGATCAGATCGCTGAGGATCCGAGCCGTGAGGGTGAACAGGTGTTGGTCACAACTTTCACCACTAGTCTTGCATATGACATTGAAGCGAACCTCAAGACACTCTGTCCTGAGCATCTTTCAAAGGCGTCCCCGAGAATCGAAGTAATCAACCTGGATCGATGGGTTAGCGGCTTCCTAAAGCGTAAGAAATTTGAACGTGATATTGCCTATTTTGGCGAAGAGAGGGCGCGCCTCGAAGAAATTTGGCGTGAAATCTTCGACGACCGCGGGGTGCCGGAAGGCTTGTCAGAAGCATTCGTGCGGGCCGAATGGGAGCAAATCATTCAGGCTAAGGGACTGATGACTGAGCGTTCATATTTTAAGGTTTCTCGCACGGGGCGTGGTACTCCCCTTGATCGCCGTAAACGGTCAGAGCTGTGGGAAATCTTTACCAATTACCGTTCTCGAATGATGGATGAGGGGCTTGCAGAGCCAGATGATGCATACCGCGAAGCAGTAGAAATCTTGGGAGCAGAAGCACCAAACTTGCCATACAGTTCTGTGGTCGTAGATGAAGGGCAAGACATGGGAGAACAAGCCTTTCGGCTTATTCGCGCGATCGTTCCAGAGGGGGCAGATGGCGATAAAAACTCGATCTTTATCGTAGGAGATGCGCATCAACGCATTTATGGGCGTCGTGCCAGTATGTCCGCTTGCGGCATCAATATTCGCGGCCGCTCGCGGAAGCTGCGTTTGAACTACCGCACTAGCGATGAGATCCGAACATGGGCCGTGTCGATACTTGAGGGAATGTCTGTGGACGACCTCGATGATGGGCTCGACAGTCTCAATGGATATACCAGTGTGTTCAAAGGACCGTCACCAGAGCTGGTCTCCTACGCCAGCCAAGAGGAAGAGGTCGCGGGTCTCATTAAATGGCTTAAGTCATTAGGTGAAAATGGAATTGAGATTTCTGATGTAGGTATACTTGCTTCAACCAATGCACAGTTGGACGTGATCGGAGCCCGCTTGTCTGATGCGGGGCTGGAGACGGTGTTGTTGAAATCAAACCGAGCTGATGACCGCGGCAGGGCCGGGGTCCGATTGACGACTATGCACCGAGCAAAGGGGCTGGAGTTTCACGCAGTTGCTCTTCCATTTCTTTCCAAGGGTGCATTCCCTTCCAAAGCGGCCTTGCGGTCTGCCGTGGACGATGTTGACCGCAGAAATATTCTTCAGCAGCAAAAGTCTTTGCTTCATGTTGCTGCAACAAGAGCGAAGCGTGCCCTTCGGGTTTCTTGGGCAGGCGAGCCAACAGAGCTTTTCAATATGAAGAATTAGGCGATGATTAATAGTTCCGACAGTTGGTATGATCGGATCCATCGTGGTTTGGCTGAGGTCTTTTTCATTCATGCCAACATCATTGTTTATCGCATTCCGTCTTTAGATAATGGATTGTTACGCAATAGGCCGGTGTGGAATTGCCATTTCAATCAAGAGCTTAGACCTGGTCTAACTCGAAATCATTTCAGCCTCGTACCCACTTAGACACTACAAATGGCTGCGTAAACTCTACAACCCCACCCCGAAAAGAATGGTGGATTACAACGGCAATAACTTTGGCGACGAAAACGTCGTTTGAACCGCCCGATGTGTGCCGGATACCCAGAAGTAAGAATATGTGCGTTTCCAGATTTTCATTATTTGAGTGACCTATGACCAACCTTACAACGCCACCCCGAGCAATTTTTCGCCAGATCCAAGCCAACCTTAAGGATCGTTACGCCTCGGGCTTCCCGGTGCTGAAGGAGTTAATTCAAAATGCTGAGGATGCGGGAGCGCGCCAGATCCGCTTTGTCGCTCATGAGGGCTGGAAGGATGCGGCGAACCCACTCCTTCGCGTGCCCGGCCTTTTAGTAATAAACGACGGTCGCTTTGAGGCAAAGGATGGACGCGGTATTCTTTCCTTCGCCGACAGTGCTAAGGGCGATGAAACCGAGGCCATTGGCCGCTTCGGATTTGGTCAAAAGGCGGCATTTCATCTCTGCGACGCCTTCGTGGCCCACGCTTTCGGCCATTCGGTGAAATTTTCAGAGGTAATCAATCCCTGCCTCGACGTGATCGACAGTACTCAAGCCGCTTCTTGGGACGACGTCGGGCAGGAAGATTTGGCGCTGCTGGCGGCTGAGGCGTCTGACGTTTCGAAGGGTTTTTTGCTGTGGTTGCCGCTCCGGTGCGATGCCATCATTCCAGCTCCGAATCTTTCCTTTACGAGCTACAAACCTTATCTTGACGAGCTGGTGGCTGAATTTACCCAGCATACAGCCGAACTGCGGCTAATCTTGTCCAGCTTGCGCCACCTAGACCGTATATCGGTACAGATGCATGACGAAACGTGCCTCGTTCTTTCGCGTGGCTCTGATAGTGGCAGGATGCGAGGCCCGGCTGACAACTCGCGCTTTGAAAGCCAGTCATTCCGGGGGAAAATTGATTCTATAGCGGGTAGCTCCTCAGTTTACGTTGGTCGCGAGGCATGCGGAACAAGTGCTCGGCTCGAAGAGCTAAAGGAATCCGATGCGTGGCCGCAGGTGCCAGTTTTCACCGAACAAGGGGAGGAGATGCGCCCCGAGAAGGCGGTCGCGCACGGCGCGGTCATTATCACAGATCGGGCTGATGACGCGCTGGAAGCTATCGATTTCGATTGGGGCGTGTTCTTGCCTGTTGCTAGAGCAATGCGTCTCGAGCCGTGTGCACCTGGTTTGCTGGTTTTGCTTCACGGCTACTTTTTTGTCGATTCCGGGAGGCGCTACATTGAAGGCTTTGATGATGAAAGCGTTGGTGGGAGCTCGATCTACCGGGATTGGAATGAGACACTTCGTAACGAGGTAGTGCTGCCACTTCTCCCGAGTGCGCTACACGATGCCTTCCAAGCACAGATACTGAGTACGGATCAGCTGGCCGATATACTGGCTTCGCTCCGAAGCGACCCGTTCGGTAGAATGCACGCTGGAGCGATCGCTCGGCACGACTGTCTGATCCGCGCCGTTGAACCTTCTACCAGTGGCGTGCTCGCTCGTTGGGTTCTGAGGCCAGGCGATGCGTCCCTGCGCCCGCTTCCGCACCCAGATGAGCGCGGTCGGATCAACGCAGCCGGAATTTTTACAGATCTTTGTGGCTGGGCTGATGGACGTGGCCTAACACTTTTTGCGGGTGCCGAGGCGGCATTAACCCGGGATAAAGCAGAGTGGCAAACTGATGACCTATCCGATCTGTTAACAACGCTTTCGGCAGCTGTGTTCCGTCAAGGTGGACGCGCCGAGGTGCTTGCCGCTTTTCTCAAGGTCGCAGTTGGCGAGGACGAGGCGCGGCGCGAAGCGGCAGCAGAGCCGCTTCTGGCTACGCTGCGGCGGAGCCTGATCGGGAAAGAAGCACTTGCGACTGAGGAACAGCTCCGCGCCGTGCTGGTTCATCTACCTGCCGAGGCAGTTGTGGCCCTGCCAAAATCCGCCGGGGGGCCGCGTGATATTATGCGGGCCCTTGCCGAGGTTCCGGATGCTCCGCCTTGCCTGAGATCGGAGTGGCTTGCCGATGGCGTGGCGCGGCTTGCACTTTCGACCATCGAGGCGGCCCCTCTAATTGCCGCTCTTCAACCGCTGTTGCGGGACCATCGCAACGCCGAGGCCGCTGGAACCGCCGCGCTAGTGCTGATGAAGTTGCTAGGTCATCGGTTGGTGGAGGCATCAAAAGACCCGCAGATCGCGACTCTATCGATTCTTCGGGCGGGCGACGGTAGCGGTCAGCGGCAGCTCGTTAGCCTTGCCAACCTGATCCATGCTTCTGAGGAAAGACGCCTGTTCAAAGATAGTCCTAATGTGCAGCGGATGCTTAAGGCTTTGGCCGAAGCTGTGCTCGGTTCAGGGGCGCTGGTGCTAAGCGGCGAAGCCGCGCGACTTGTCGAGGAGATAGGTGCACCTTTTTCATTTGTCGAACCTAAGCGTGAGAACTTTGCCCGGCTTATATTACGTGCCGAAGACTTCGGTCCAGCAAAGGCCCGGGCTCGGGCTATTGATCAGATCTACACTGATGCACCCGGCTCCCGTTGTGCACTTCGGGTACTGGTCGCCGGCGATACTCACGCTGGCGATGATGTGGTCCAGCTTTTTGCCTTGCCACATGCTGGCGGTAGACTCGACAATCTAGCACTTCGCTTAATTGAAGGATCCGTTAGCGCTTTTCTGATCCCGAACGTTATCGCGGAAACTCTTACGCCACTGCGGCAGCGCCATCTTGGCATTACGACGATGGACGGGCCGGGGCTGGGGCAGCTGCTTACCGCCAACACCGCGGGGCTTGCAGAGATCACATTGGACGATGATACGATCGTCGCGCTGCTGGAGTCCGATATTCCGGATGAAGACCTCCGCCAACTTTCGATTTTCCCAACGAGCGATGGGCGCAGTCTCTACAGCTCTGAGGTGTGGCGGCCATCAGCGGATTGGCCAATCCCTTCCAGCCTTGCGAGATTAGTGCCGATTTTGAAGCCACTGGCTGGACGTAAGGCGGTGGAACGGATCAACCGTCTGGTGGATTTCTGGTCACCTGAGGCGCAGCTGGGCGTCGCTCTTGCACAACCCCAGCCGCATACCTTCTGGCGAGAGATTATCGGTACGCTCGCTAAGCTTAGATCGAAGCTGCCCTTGGGGCTTAGTGATGTCAAATGGTTGGCTGACCGACAAGGCAGAGCTTGGTCACCTGCAGATTTGCTCGACCTGCCCGAAGAAGTGCTGGTCGCAGCACGTGGTCTTTCTGATACGCGGGCTGAACTTACCTTTCTGCCACTGTCCGACCTTGCGCGCGATCTGCGCGATGATAAAGGCTTCGAAGCGCTCCTTTCGTCCGGGGTCCTTCCCGATAAAAGCGCCTCGATTGATGGGCTTCTTCTCATAGTGGAAGACATGGCACCGCGCGCTAGGATGGGCGAAGTCACTGCCGAGGGTGCTCATGCCTTGGCGACTCTCGCCCGGCAAGGTGCTGATTTGGTTCTGCATGGATGGCCACTGCTCGCAGCCCTCCTACGACAGCCGGATGCGGAGCCCGTCAAACTGATCAGCCCATTTGGCGTCGTTTCGAAAGATCATTTGCAGGACGCGGTTGCCCATATGAACGCCCTTGCTGATCTCGCCGAAAGAGGAGATGCGGCCGCTCATGCCGTTTATGATCTAGCCTTTCGCGCTGCCTGCGCCTGGCCCACTGAAACGATGCACGACCTCTTCCATGAAATCCGCGTACCAACCGAGGTTCGAACTTGGCGCTTCGGACACGAGGTTGCTGGACTAGCAGCAGGATTGGCGCAGTCTCATATGCTTTTGGAACGCCTTAGAAAACAACTGCCCAAGAGCAGCCGCAGAGAGCCGGAAACCGATCATGACTTGCGAAAAACGGCTGGTTCAATTCATGGATCAAGCGAACAGGCGCGGATGGAGGCTAATGCAGCTGAAAGCCTCCGAATCCTCCTTGCCTATGCAAAATCAGAGGTTCCAGCAGATCTCTTGATCCTGCTCGTGGGATTGGTGCGCCAGACCGATGCCTTTCGAAATATGGCTAGGGAGGAGTTAGGCGTTCAGGACGCCGATATTGAACGCATCTGGAAGCGGTTTGACCTAGAATTGGAGGATCACTTCACGCCATTCACACAGGGTGATACTCTTTCGACACGCCGGAATCAGAGATTCTTGACATTCACGCCAGTTTTGCAGCAGCGCACAGTGACTGTCGAAACTCTGTCTGGCACGACACAAGCTCTTCCTGTCGGGGACCTTTTGCCCTTGATCGTCGTGGGGTCTTCACCTTGGCGCTGGAAATGGCAGTACGTGGGCCGAGAGCTGTATGGGTTTACTGATATTTTGACTGCTACGCCAGAGGCAACAGTAACGACTGGCCACGTAAAAACGCTCTGCAATACTTTGGCCGAAGAATTGATAGGTTCCCGCCAGAACCAACCCAAGTGCTTTGAAGCACTATCAAATCTGGCAGAGTCCTGTGATCGGATCGACCAGGCGACGGTTGAAGCTGCGCAAGCCGATCTTGAGGATCAGTTGCCGCACATTCTTGACGAAATAAAACCAACACAGGGTACAGCGTTGTGGGCAGCACGCGACCAATACGACTCGGCGAAACGAGCGCTGGCAACTTTGGACGAGCGCCATTCTCGGCTTCCCAAACTCAAGCGAAAGCTTTGGGAAGCGATTCAGGTACCAGAGGCAAAAGGACAGCTTTTGGCAGCCGTCCGTGGGCGGATCGAGGATTATGGCTATTCTCCAGACCGCGTGCTGTTCGAGTTGTTCCAGAATGCCGACGATGCCTCGTTGCAGCATCCGCCGCCCGGCGAGGCATGCTTCAGGCTTGAAGTGGCGGAGACCGGGATACGAGCCGTACATTGGGGACGGCTCATTAACCATCCAGGACCTGACGCGCAGCAGGGTGCCCGCGAAGGCTGGCTCCGTGACCTTTTTAATATGCTGCTGATGAACCTGTCGGAAAAACGCGAGGACGTGACCGGGCGTTTCGGCCTTGGCTTCAAGAGTGTGCACCTCATAGCTGCCGAAGTCGGCATCGCGAGCGGTTTTGTCGCTTGCCGTGTGAAGGGTGGTATGTTGCCCGAGGTCTGGGAGGGAGGGAGGCAGGTTTCCCTCGACTACTTAGCCGATGGGCGGCGTGGGACAGTCACCGAACTGTTGCCGGACGATGATCGCGCAGATCAGGCACTCGCGGCGGTGGAGGCATTCTGCAAAGCGGCGCGCTGGCTGCCAGCGATGAGCCGCATAATTCGCAGAATTGATCTTTCGGGACCTGAGCCGAGACTATGGGGTGCGGAACATCTTCCGTTGGCCAAAGGCATTGGTCTTGTCACGCTCTCAGGGGCCGCGCCGGGCCGAGCGCTCACCCTCGAACTTGGGGAAGAGACCACGCTCTTTCTACTCCTCTCCAGTGATGGTCCAGTACCAGCAGAGGAAGGCCTGCCCCGTCTCTGGCTTCTTGCACCGCTTGCCGAGACGCTTAAATCAGGCTGGTTAATGAACGGGCGAACTTTCCGGGTCGATCCAGGACGCGGCTCGCTGAAACGCGGTGAAGGTGAGCCACAGGACACCTTCGCGCGTCTTGGGGTGACACTCGGGGAGAGGCTGATCGCACTCGCCGACTTGGTCCATGACGACTGGGCGACTTTCGCGGCGCGGTCGGGTCTGGCAGATGAATCACCCGAGAGTGGCCCAACGACGTTTTGGTCGAGGCTTTCCGATCTTTTTGCGCTTGATCTTGACGATCCGCTTGCCTGCCATCTGCACGCGCCAGACCGCGGCTACGGTCGGCTGATCTCGGAGCGCGCGGTTTTGCCAACTGGCCTTCAGCGTCCCTTTGCGTCGCTCACTTGCGCCGGTGATGCTCAGTACTCCGTGGAAGGGTTGATGTCCGAGCCTGCACTGCTGGCAGATCTGCGCGACTGGACGGTACTCGACGCTCTTGAAACCACAACCGTAGGGCATCAAACCTCCCACCGGCTCCAATGCCTCGGGTACCCTAGTCCGCATCCAATCTCTTTGTCGTCAGCCATCAGACAAGAGATTGGTACCGAGAAACGAGTAGCGCCCACACTTGCCGATCGGTTGGGTCGCGTGCTCACCGACGAGCGGCTGGGGCGACTCACAAGGACCGAAGAGCAAAACTTACTCGCGGTACTTGCATCCTCTCAATATCGCATGTGCGACGATACTTGGCGGGAGGCGAGGTTGCCGCCGCGTGAGGCGGCCGACTCTGATGAAGAAGAGGGTCGGATTCTTGCCTTTGCGCCGGATGTGGCGGTGGCCGATTCAGATTATAGCGGTAACGCGTTGGCGATTTATCGTCTCGCGATGCGGCAAAGCGGCTTCCAACGCACTTGTCCCATCTTTGTCAGATGGGCCGATGAGATGGCAGACCCCGCACGGCAAGGGGCGCTATTGCGCTATGCTCTTGAGGGCCGGCAAGGCACAGACCTCAGTGATTTGTTGGCCCGAAAGCGTCCAACTTGGTTGCCGGAGCAGTCGGACGACTTGCGCATAAGTCCGCTTGTTTCCGACATGCCTGTTCCTGACCTGCATAAACTTCTGGGACTGCTATATCCAGAAGAGCATACGCGGCGATGGGATGGACTTGGGTCTGATTACCTCGGCGGTATTGAGACTGACACCGGACTGGTTGTGGAACCATCTGATTTTCTTGAAGCATTGCATGAATGGTGGTCGGTTAACGCGCAGGAAAGAAGGGCCGCTGCAGATAACGATGCATATCCGGAAGGTTTCCGCCCGAGTTCCTTGATTGATAGAACGGGAGATGAGGATCGCGAGGGGTGGTTTACTTTCTTAGCTTTGGCGATTTTCCGAACTATTGGACGCACTTCTGATAGCCAGCACCGCAGTTTTATTACAAAGGCGCAACAGTCGGGATGGTGGAGCGAGATTGCGACTGCAAAATTGCCAGACAATCCTGGCCCATGGATAGACAGGCTCGAGGATTTTTCTAGGGTAGATGCTTTGCGGATCGACTTCATACCGTGGCGGCGTGCGCTGGTGGATCTCTATCTTCTCGCGCGCTGGCTGCCTGAGTATGTGGAGGCATTTCAAGCGCTCCCAGCAAAAATCGAAGAGAAAGGGCAGTTGTCACTATCGGACGCATTTAGGTTGAGTTCTTCCCCCCTCTGGCAGCGCCGTGGTCTTGAGGGGGCACCATTGTCTCAGAGCCTCGGAATTGGCGCAAATTGGCTGGTCCGCGAAAGTCTGAGGCATGGGCTCTGGCAAGGTGAGGAAGCTCAGATAATTCACCCATACGCTTGGGCTTCATCAAGAAGTGTCAGGGAGCGAATTTTTGAACGTCTGGGTCTTCAACTTGGTGATCAGGCAGACCCGGACTCAAGTCGTGAAATATACGAATTTATTGAAGCTCACATTGGGCGAAAAACTTCCTTTTTGGGAGACCTTGATCTTCCTTTTCAGATTGCGAGTAAAAACGGAAGTATACTCCAAAAGCTGTTCGACGGCTCTGAGTTGGCCGACGTAGATGCTTTTGAAAATGATGATAAGGATATTTACACATGACGAACTTCGCTCCGGATCAACCGGTTCGCCACTCCCGCCATGGAATCGGGCGCGTAGTGAAAGATCTTGGTGCTACCGTTGTGGTCTTGTTCGAAGGTCGGGCCGAAATCATCGAAGTTACTGAACTTGAAATTTTGCGTTCCGTCGACTCAGCTCTCGCGGCAGGAAGTTTAGATAATCCGCTCGCATGCCTAGTCCGCGCGCAGGCGCTTTCAATTCGCTCGATAAACGATCAATGGGGCGTATTTTCGAGATCCCGTGTGCAACTTTTACCGCATCAGTTGTGGGTTTGCCGACAAGTGACCAAGCAGTGGCCCAGTCGGTGGTTGGTCGCGGATGACGTTGGATTGGGGAAAACGATCGAGGCCGGCCTTATATTGACGCCGCTGTTCGCATCGGGACGTGTGCGGCGTCTTCTGGTGCTCACGCCAGCTAGGCTTGCTCCCCAATGGCGAAGCCGTCTGAAGTCGATGTTTGATATTCGGCTGCAAGAATTTTCCGCAGAACTCGACCGCGGAAAACTGTCGTTCTGGGATACAGCCAACCAGGTTGTTGCATCGTTCCATACTTTGAGGAACGAGAAAGCCCGAGATCGTTTGCTTAATGCTGAACCATGGGATCTCGTAATCGTCGATGAGGCTCACCATTTTCAAGCAAAAGAGCGCGTCAGCACACTTACTTATCAGCTACTCGAAAGGCTCGACGAGGCGAACAGAATACAATCCCTAATTCTCTTTACTGGCACTCCGCATCGAGGAAAGGACTACGGCTTCTTCGCTTTGATGCGGCTCGTGAGACCGGATCTCTTTGACCCAAAAGAATCTGCCGAGGTCCAACTGCCAAAGCTTCGCGAAGCCATGATCCGAAACAACAAAGAGCTAGCAACTGATTTGCGCGGAGAAAAGCTGTTCTTCCCAGTTACCACAAAATCGGTCGACTTTCGCTACAGCGATGAAGAGCAAGAGTTTTATGACACAATGAGCGACTTCATATTGGACGGGCGAGCATACGCTCTCAGCCTTTCCGGCCGCGAGCAAACGGCCAGAATGTTGTTGCTCATCGCACTTCAAAAACTTGCTGCAAGTTCCATAGCGGCCATACGTTCTGCGCTTGAAAAACGATGTGCGACGCTGGAAGGGCTCATTGAAGAGACACTAGGGCCGCATCTCGACGACGAGGACCTCACGTTGGACGAAATTGCGGAGAGGGAGGAGGCTCGTCCCGAAAAGCTTGCTGCGTTGCTACTAAAGGATGAAGTCGCGCGTTTGGGAGAGTTGATAACGCTTGCCAGAAACGTTCGAACGGAAACGAAAATCGATCGGCTCATGGATATGCTTCGGGAGGATCTGCCTGTTGGGGAACCAGTGCTGTTCTTCACGGAATACAAAGCTACGCAAGCTCTTCTTTTCAAGGCTTTAGAAGCAATATTCGGGATCGGCTGCGTAGGATTCATTAATGGTGAGGACAAGCTTACCCTAGAACTTCCTGATCGCAGTAGCTCCCGTACACTCAACCTGGCGCGTGACACCGCAGCGGAAGATTTCAATTTTGGAAAGACCCGCTTTCTTATTTCGACAGAGGCAGGTGGTGAAGGAATCGACCTTCAGGAGCGCTGCGCCGTTCTTATCCATGTTGATCTGCCATGGAACCCCATGCGTCTCCATCAAAGGGTTGGAAGGCTCAATCGATATGGTCAGAAACGGCCGGTCAGTGTTTTCCTTATGAGAAACCCAGAAACTGTAGAAGCCCGGATTTGGGGCCTTCTTCAGGAGAAGCTCTCAAAAATACAGGCGACAATCTCATCCGTCATGGAGGTTGATGAAGACATTTCCCAAATCGTAATAGGGATGACGTCAGCAGGGTTCTTCGATGAAGTATTCAGCGAAGGCCCACAGAGAAACAACGATGAGCTGAAGGACTGGTTTGATGCTAAGACTTCCAGTTTTGGTGGCCTCGACGCTATTTCTACAGTCCGGGATCTGTTGGGCAACGTGTCTCGCTATGACTTCCAGGCCGTCGGCAGCGACTTGCCAAAAGTGGACCTGCCGGACCTTGAAAGTTTCTTCCGGAACGCGATGCACATTTATGGCCGCCGTTTAACTCAGGACGAAAATGGCTTCACTGTTAAAACACCGGAAGATTGGCGGCGGGATCCCGACCTTCGAGCTCGATATGAAGGTCTACATTTGGATCGAAATAGTGGAGCTGGCGAGCGTGTTTCCTCAGTTGTTGGAGTTGGGCATTCGCTCTTCGATAGGGCGCTAAAAGAAGCATCAATACTAGACGTACATGTTGCGCGGGTCCGAGGGATATTTGCGCCGCTTTTGGTTGTGCGGGTCGAAGATGAAGTGACTGGAACAGGCGCAACCATTCACAGTATTGTACTGGGTCTACGATGGGACGGCTTGGAGCCAGTGATATTGCGAGATTGGCAGTTGTTGATTGAACTGAACCAACTTAAACCAGGTTCAGAGGAGGGCCCTGCCGCAAACACGCAGGAACAGGATGCAATTGAATCCTCTTGGCGGACACTTGTTGCCAGCATTGATGACATGCAGCTCGATTTCAGACGTCCCAAAGTGACCCTGGGTCTTGTGCTGCTTCCTGATCAAACTGAACAGCAAACTAATGCTAAATGAAACGTAACTGCCCAGCATGACTGGCTGAGCCTCTGGGGCGATCAGATATTCAGCCGAGGCGCAGTTGTGCGATCAACTGATCTGACGGTTTCATCAGGGTTTCGATGACAGACCAACCCTGCTTGCGGG
>Ga0209491_10002766_pt1 | contig 30419 bp, 31 predicted proteins | sample BON02_FD_187213 | JGI IMG/M metagenome (GOLD analysis project Ga0209491, IMG submission 187213) | Freshwater microbial communities from Lake Bonney liftoff mats and glacier meltwater in Antarctica - BON-02 (SPAdes) (version 2) | ecosystem: Environmental > Aquatic > Freshwater > Ice > Glacier...
CTTGAGGAAGCGGCTGACGTCGTCGTGGGTCAGGTCGGCAAAATGGTCAGCCAGATTCGTGCAGGTGTAGTTGACTTGGCTCGAAAGAAGGTACTGGCAGTAAAGTTCGCGCGTTGTTTTCATCCCACAAGTTAATAAAATTTCAGTTTTGCGAAAGTCCTAAATCAGAAGTACATTTAGCTCGATAGCATGCGCCGCTAATGAAGACCCCAAGCCCCCACTACCAGCACCAATAACAATCAAATCGTATTTCTTTTTCATCACATTTTTCTGAATTAGTTATAGTAACCTCCTCCTCCTACCTATGTATTCTGATCCCTGCCTCGAAAGGTACTTACCTACCCTCATTTCTAAACAGACACTTAATTGATCTATCAAGATTGATTTGTCTTTTGTGTGGTATTATTTCATTTAAAAATTACATATATTTGATAATCATATATTTGATAATAGTGAAGTAATCACTTGGTTTCTACATTCTATACTAATAAAACTTTGCCCGCCTGCATCGAATCGGGGTCCCAGTCATTATGAAGACAAAAAATAATCTTGATATCTCAACTCACCTTGCAGGGCGAAAACTGGAAGATATGGTTGAGAACCGCACCGTCTATTCGCTGGAAATGGCAGAATTGAATATCTACGAAACTCACGCAACGGCAACAAATGTAGAGTTAACCTTCTCTGTTCCTGTGTTGGCTAGTATGATTCACGGTAAAAAGGTAATGCATCTGGAAGGCACCCCGGCTTTTGACTTTTACCCCGGAGAATCGGTTATCGTACCGGGCAAGAGTAGCATGCGGATCGATTTCCCGGAAGCCGCTGAGCAAAACCCTACCCAATGTCTCGCTTTATCACTTTCACAGGAAAGAGTCCTTCAACTCACCGATCAGCTCAACGAGCGCTATCCCTTAATCGATAGCCCTCAGGGATGGGAATTTACGCCTGATAATCTCTACTTTACCAACGATGAGGCGATCAACCAGTTGCTCAACCGCTTGATCTATGTTTGTGCCGAAGGAAATGCTGCCCGTGATGTCTTTGCCGGGCTCATTTTACAGGAACTTACTATCCGCTTGATGCAAACGAAGGCAAGGCGTATGCTTTTAACCGATGCGACCGCATTTACCAACCAGAACCGGCTTGCTTTCGCGGTACAATACCTGCGGGAACACTTGCGGGATAATCTTTCGGTAACTACCCTGGCCGAAAAGGCTTGCATGAGCGAACCCCATTTTTACCGATGTTTCAAGCAGCAGTTTGGTTTCTCTCCCGTTGAATTTATCAACCGTGAGCGCATCCATCAGGCGACCCAACTCTTGTCTACTACCGGGTTAAACGTAACAGAAATTGCCTTTGAGTGCGGCTTCAATCAAGCAAACTACTTCCTGAAAGTATTCCGACGGCAACTCGGGGTAACACCTACCCAGTTTCGTGAGCGACAGAAAGCTCGTTTGACATCCCAGAACGCCCTTTGGGCTACTTCTGACTCTTGGAAGAACGGAGCATATTAGTACCTAATAGTACCCTTACTAGCACCTTCCCCCTTAGATATAATTTACAATTTCTCAATTCTGATAGAATCGTATAGCAGGATGATGTAATTGTATTAGCAAATAGAATAATTCTAGTATAAATTTGAACTGTATCACTTTTATGATTGGAAAACTATGGATTTAAATGGTTCACACATTCTGAACGCACCGACCGGAGCCGTATGGTCTATGCTGATGGATACCGATATATTGGCCCGCATTGTACCGGGCATCACAAGCCTTGAAAAAACCGGAGACAATGAGTACAAGGCAATCGCTCAAATCAAGATGGGACCCGTTAGTGGTTCTTTCTCCGGTGGGCTTACCTTGGAAGATATCCGCGAAGGTGAAGGCTACACCCTGCACGTGCAGCAAAACAGCAAGATAGGAAACGCGAATGCTACCGTACGAATTGATCTAAAATCAACCGACGAGGGCCATACCGAATTGGCGTTTGATGGAGGAGCCAGGCTTTCCGGGCTATTGGCCCGTACCGGAAACCGCGTCATGAGCGGCGTGGCGCATTCGCTGACAAAGCAATTTTTCGAGAATTTTGAAGAAGAAATTAAAAAGGGGTAGGAAAGAAAGGTATGTCTTACCCCAAACTCCAATTATAGCATCTCAATTACTGATAGACTATTCCAACTTAACAATTTTAATCATTAACCTTTTGACCCAAAAAACTATGGCACAAATCACGGTAAAAGTAAATGGCAAGGTACACACCCACGATGTAGAGCCCCGAACCCTCCTGGCCCACTACCTTCGGGAAACCCTCAGCCTGACCGGTACCCACATCGGCTGCGATACCAGTAGCTGCGGCTCTTGCACCATCCACATCGATGGCGTAGCTGCAAAATCATGCACGATTCTCGCAGTACAGGCAGACGACTGCGAGATTACTACGATTGAAGGCCTCGCCACCAAAGGGGAGCTTCACCCCGTTCAGCAAGGCTTTAAGGAATGCCACGGATTGCAGTGCGGCTTCTGCACTACCGGTATGATCATGTCGGCGACGGATTTGCTAAGCAACAACCCTGACCCAACAGAAACTGAAATCCGGCACGCCCTGGAAGGAAACTTCTGCCGTTGCACCGGCTACCATAATATCATAAAGTCTATTCAGTGGGCAGCGGAGAAAATGAAGGAAGAACCAGTAATGAGTGAATGATAAATTGAGAGAATGAGTGAGTTAAAATCTATTAACATGATTTCACCAGCTCCCTACAATATTCTATCACTCTATCATCCTACCATTCTACCATTAATTATTCTCTCAATCACTAATTCAAAATTGATTCCCCATGAGCAACAAATATATAGGCCAATCCGTAAAGCGCGTTGAAGACAAGCGCTTCATCACCGGTAAAGGCCGCTATACCGACGACATTAAACTACTGGGTATGACCCACGCTTCGTTTGTGCGAAGCCCCTACGCCCACGCCAAAGTACTTAGCATAGATATTTCCGCTGCCCAAAATATGCCCGGCGTCGTAGCAATCTTTACCGGCGACGACATCAAAGCAACCGGTATTGTGGGAGTACCCACCGGCTGGCAGGTTAATTTCAAAAACGGGGATACCATGAAGGAGCCTCCCCACCCACTACTCATTGCCACCGGAAGTACCGCCAAACATATTGGAGACCCCGTGGCCGTTATTATCGCGGAAAGCTACGTCGCCGCCGTAGATGCTGCCGAGGCCGTAGAGGTAGAATGGGAAGAATTAGCCGCCGTTACTGACCCAAAGAAAGCAACCCACGACGGCGCTACGCTGGTACATGATGACGCCCCCGGCAACCTCGCGTTCGACTGGGAGCTGGGCAATCCGGTCGCTGAAGTAGATGCTGCCATTGCGGAGTCTACCCACGTCACTACCCTAGATTTTGTGAATCAGCGGATGATTCCGAACGCCATCGAGCCCCGGGCCTACATCGGTGATTACGACGATACGAATGATAAGTACACCCTGTACACTTCTACCCAGAACCCTCACCTGATCCGACTCCTGATGTGTGCCTTTGTGTTAGGTATTCCTGAGCATAAGGTGCGCGTACTTGGTCCGGACGTGGGAGGAGGCTTTGGTTCCAAGATTTTCCACTACACCGAAGAAGCCCTCGTTACCTGGGCGTCCAAGCAGATAAATCGTCCGATTAAGTGGACCGAAACGCGTTCGGAGGCCTTCCAGCTCGACGCCCACGGCCGCGACCACGTGACCAAAGCCGAAATGGGTTTTGACGCCGAGGGTAACATCAAGGCGCTGCGCATCAAGACTTTTGCAAACCTTGGTGCCTACCTTTCTACGTTTGCTCCGGCGGTACCAACCTATTTACATGGTACCCTGTTGCAGGGCTTATACACCACGCCCAAGATTCACATTGACCTTTGCGGGGTATTTACGCATACCGTGGCCGTGGATGCTTACCGGGGTGCTGGTCGTCCCGAAGCAACGTATTTACTGGAAAGACTGATCGATTTGGCCGCTCTGGAAATGGGTAGGGACCCAATACAGCTGCGTAAGCAAAACTTTATTCCCGCTTTTGACGGCGTTACACAACCCGGCTATCAGACTCAGGTTGCCTTACAATATGACTCCGGAAACTACCACGGAGTAGTAGATCGCGGCGTTGAAATGCTCGGCTACGAAAACTTCCGTGAGATGCAAAAGGAAGCACTACAAAACGGCAAACTGCTGGGGGTAGGTTTCTCTACTTACATAGAAGCCTGCGGAATTGCGCCGTCGGCCGTAGTGGGCGCATTGGGTGCCCGGGCTGGTTTGTACGAATCCGCGCAGGTACGCGTACAGCCTACTGGTAAAGTAAGCGTATACTCAGGATCTCACTCACACGGACAAGGTCACGAAACCACCTTTGCGCAGATAGTAGCCGATAAGCTGGGAATACCGATGGAAGACGTGGATATCATTCACGGAGACTCCGATGCCGTAGCCTTTGGTATGGGTACGTATGGCTCGCGAAGTCTGGCAGTGGGTGGTTCCGCAATCGTGAAAAGTATTGAGAAGGTACTCGAAAAAGGAGCTAAGATAGCGGCCCATAAACTGGAATGTACCGCCGAGGATCTGGAATACGAAAGCGGCCAATGGACGGTAAAAGGCACCGACAAATCTATCAGCTTCGGCGACGTTGCCCTTACTGCTTACGTGCCCCACGTGTACCCACAAGGCTTAGAACCCGGGCTTGACTTTTCAAGCTTCTACGATCCTACTAACTTCACGTATCCGTTTGGATGCCACATTGCGGTAGTAGAAGTAGATAAAGAAACCGGCAAAGTAACCTTGAAGCGGTTTATTGCCGTAGACGACGTTGGAAATGTTATTAATCCCATGATTGTCGATGGACAAATCCATGGCGGCTTAGCCCAAGGTATCGGTCAGGCCTTACTGGAAGGTGCTATTTACGACGAAAATGGTCAGCTGATCAACGGCTCGTACATGGATTACGCTATGCCCCGCGCCGACGACTTGCCAATGTTTGAACTCGATCGTCAGGAAACGCCCTGCCCCCATAATCCATTGGGAGTAAAAGGAGCAGGAGAAGCAGGGTGTATTGGTTCAACTCCCGCGGTGGTGAATGCCGTTATCGATGCGCTGTGGAGCGGCGGACATAAGGTGAAAGATATCGCAATGCCCATGACCCCCGAGCGTGTGTGGACGGCCATGCAGTAATTAGCTCATTGACGAAGGATGGCTGGTCAAAAGACAGTATCGGCCTTCCTTTATTCCTTAAATCAAGAAATAGCTAACGGCCTTTCGGCTACTAATCTAAGATCTTAAAACTATGATTTCATACGATTTTGAATACGCCCGGCCCGCTACGGTCGAAGAAGCTTTGGAGATGATGAGCGATGACAGCAAACTCTTGGCAGGAGGTCACAGCCTGATCCCGGCGCTTAAACTACGCCTGAGTGCACCCGAAAAACTGGTAGATATTGCTCGTATTGCTTCTTTACGGGGTATCAAGCACGAGGGAACCGAGATTGTTATTGGTGCTACGACCACCCATACCGACATTATAAAGTCAGCCCTGATCATTGAGCACCTACCCATGTTTGCCGAAGGGGCCGCACTGATCGGTGATCCGATGATCCGGCATAAAGGAACGCTGGGGGGTAGTATTGCCCACGCCGATCCATCCGCCGACTGGCCCGCTATGGTATTAGCCGCAGCGGGGACGGTAGTTGTCCAAGGTAAATCTGGTACCCGGAGTATTGCCGCCGAAGACTTCTTTACCGGCTTTTATGCCACTGCCCTCGAAGAGGGAGAAATTATCACGCAAATACGGTTCCCAATTCCTCCGGCTGGTACCCGGATGACGTATCAGAAGTTTGTTCAGCCCGCTTCCCGCTTTGCCATTGTGGGTTGCGCAGCGGTGCGCTACCCCGATAACTCAGCCCGGGTAGCTTTTACGGGAGTTACCGACACCACCTTCCGTGATACTAACGTAGAAGCCGCCGTTGGCGATTGGTCGGATAGCGCCATTGAGGCCGCCTCTGCCGAAACAGCCGAAGGTGTTGAACTCAACGTAGACCACTATGCTTCGGAAACTTACCGCCATCATTTGGCCCGGGTCTATTGTAAACGAGCACTCAAAGCGCTGCAATAAAAGTACGTAAGGGTAAGGGTTAAAGAGTAAAAGGTTCAATAGTTATAACTTCACGTATAGCTCTTTCAACCGTTTACCTTTAACCCTTTTATCATTAAAAAAACCAGATGCATAACACCGAACTACAACGCATTGCTGACCTGTTAAGAACCGAAGGGTACATTACCGAACCCTCCGTAACGATGGCAGTTTATCTTTCGATGCAACTACAAAAACCCCTCCTCATTGAGGGACCGGCCGGCGTAGGAAAGACAGAAATCGCGAAGGTCATGGCCCGCGCGCTAGATACCGATCTGATTCGTTTGCAATGCTACGAGGGCCTCGATGCCTCCCACGCCTTGTACGAATGGAACTATCAGCGGCAATTACTCCATTTAAAGATGATTGAAGCAAGGGGCAACGAGGGTAAACCCCTTGATGACTTGGAAGAGGAGATGTTCAGTGAGAAATTTCTCATGAAACGTCCGCTGTTGCAAGCCATTACCCACCATAAATCACCCGTACTGCTGATCGACGAAGTGGATCGGGCCGATGAGGAGTTTGAAAGCTTTCTTTTGGAGGTACTTTCCGAATGGCAGATTACCATCCCGGAAATAGGTACCATCAAAGCAACGCACATCCCGCAGGTAATCGTAACCGGTAACCGGGTGCGCGAGTTATCAGAAGCCCTGCGTCGCCGGTGTTTGTACCTCTGGATAGATTATCCCGACTACGAAAAAGAGTTAGCTATTGTACGGGGGAAAGTACCTCAGATACCCCAACAACTAGCCGAACAAATATGTCGATTTATGCAGGGACTACGCCAACTCAGGCTCGAAAAGACACCGGGCATAGCCGAAACAATTGACTGGGCCACTGCCTTGGCGGCTCTCCACTTCGACCATCTACCCAAAGACCTGATCGAGCAAACGCTTGGGGTTATCCTGAAAGACTGGAAAGACACCCGGACCGCCCAACTTTCGCTTACAGAACTGTACGAAAAAATGAGCGTCATGTCAAAGTTCGATGCTATGTGAAATTTTTGCACCTTCTTTTTTACCGCAGAGTTGTGGCGAAAGTTCGTGGTTCGTCGTTTAATAAATACTCGGTTCGTGCTGGCAGGATGTACTCCTCCGGGCCCCATCGATCGTCTTTTTTCAACCACCAACTAAGAACACAGAACGACGAACCACGAACTCATTCCGACATTCACTCAATCACTCATTCAAAATTGATCCAACGTCACACCAACCTCACCGCCAACATCGTAGCCTTTTGTCGCTACCTCCGCGCCCACGGCTTTCGTATCGGGCCGGAAGAAGAAGCTACGGCCTTACGAGCCGCCGCCTTCGTGACGCCCAACGACCGGACTACTTTCGCTTTGGCATTGCAAGTGAGTCTTACCCGAACGGTGCAGGAGGTCGATCAGTTTACGAAGTTATTCGAGGAGTACTGGAAGGAATTAGAAAATGCGCTGGATAGTAAAATAAAGGATGATGAATCGAAGAAGGATCGGATGAAAGGGAGCAATCAACCCTCTTTTGATGCCTTAAAATCATGGCTAAAAGGCAATACCAATCAACAAGAAACCGAAACCGCTACCTACTCGACTACCGAAACACTTAGTTGCCAAGACTTTTCATTGATTTCTTCCGATCAACTACCCGAGCTTGAACGTATTCTGCGCGAAGTGGCGCAAGCATTGGCCCGAAAAATCAACCGTCGGAGAGAAAAAACCCTCCACGCCAAAGAGTTTGACCTCCGGAATACCTTACGGCGGAATCTCCGGCGCGGCGGCGAACTACTAGAACTCTCCTACAAACGCCCCCAACGCAACAAGACGAGGCTCGTCATCCTGGCCGACGTCAGTAAATCCATGGATCTGTACAGTACCTTTCTAGTTCAATTCATGTACGCGTTTCAAAACGTATTCCGGCAGATCGAAACCTTTGTGTTCAGCACCGAACTGCACCGGATTACCACCGAATTAAAACAACAAAACTTTGAAGATGCCCTCAAAAAGCTATCCGATCGCGAAGCGGGCTGGTCGGGTGGTACCCGTATTGGTGGTAGCCTACAAACCTTCGTAACCGACTACGGGCGCCTCCTCAACCGCGAGACCATTGTGGTGATTTTGAGCGACGGCTGGGATACCGACGAATCAACGGTACTTCCCGAAGCCATGCAACGTATTCACCAAAAAGCCCGGAAAGTAATATGGCTCAACCCACTGGCTGGATTCTCCGACTACAAACCACGCACGGCGGCTATGCAGGCCGCATTACCGCACGTAGATGTGTTTGCCTCGGCGCACAATGTAGAGAGTATGCGAGCGCTGGGGAAGTGGTTGTAGGTCAGCGTAGGTGCTGATATCCTAATCGCAAATAATTTTCATACCACCAATGGAAATGCTTTCCCGGCTATCGCTCGACTAGCGTGTTGCAGGCAAGCCTGGATATTTCCTTGTTCAAGCTCTGGATGATCCTCCAGAATTTCGTCAAAAGTCATTCCTGCGCCTAATATATCCAAAACTACTTCTGCTGGCCACCGCATCCCTTGTATACAAGGCTTACTGTGACAAACGGCAGGATCAATGGCTATTCTTGAAAGTAGATTCATGGGTAATAAGATGGTGTGAAAAATGAAGCTTTGAAATATTTCGCACTACTTGTTAGGTGCCCAGATTTACCCCCCCAACCTCTTCACTCCCAACGTAGAAATTCCGATTCACGACCAAAACCTTTCCTCCTTTTGCTTTAAGACTCTTCCATTCGGTAACGGGATAAATCCACTGAGGCTTCTTACCATCTAGGGTTATGAGTATTGGTAAATCAAAACCATCCACAACGTTGGTCCAGCGGTAGCGTAGTTTTTTGCCCACGAAAGAATATTCTAGTTTGGGTATACGGATATCCCTGAGGTACTGATCAAACACTTTACTCAGGTCACGCCCAACGTGCTCACTCAGGTATTGCTCAATCTGCGCGCCGTCGACGGTTTGGTGATAAAACGTCTTGTTCATTCCACGCAACACCTGCCGCCATGCCCCATCGCTTTTCGCCAGCTGCCGGATCGTATGGAGCATATTACCGCCCTTGGGATACATATCACCCGAGCCTTCATTATTGACACCGTACGTACCCATCACGGGTATTTTATTCTGTATGCCCTTACGGGTTCCGATCACGTAGTCAGCCCCGGCTTCCTTACCGTAGTAGTATTCCGTAAACAGATTCTCGGAATAGTTGGTGAAGCTTTCGTGAATCCACATATCAGCCGCATCCTTGTAAGTAATATTGTTAGCAAACCACTCGTGGCCGCTTTCATGAATGATGATAAAATCCCATTTTAAGCCCCAACCCGTACCCGACAGGTCACGACCCAGGTACCCATTAATAAAACGGTTGCCGTAGGTTACCGAGCTTTGGTGCTCCATCCCTAGGTAAGGTACTTGCACCAGCTTATAGCCATCTTCGTAGAATGGGTACGGCCCAAACCAGTGTTCAAAAGCTTTGAGCATCCGCGGTACATCTTTGAAATGTTCCTTTGCTTTGTCTAGGTCGGCCGGTAATACGTAGTAGCTAACGTCCAATTTTCCTTTTTCCCCGTCATAGGTTTCTTTCCAGCTTGCGTAATCCGCCGCATTCATATTGACGCCGTAGTTATTGATCGGGTTGTCGACAAACCAATCGAAAGTACGGGTATTGTCGTCGTGGTTAGTGATTTTACGTAGGCGCCCGTTCGATACATCCATCAGCGGCCGGGGTACCCGCACGCTGATGAGCATGCTATCAGGCTCATCGTACATGTGATCCTTGCAGGGCCACCATACGCTACTACCTAAGCCTTGGCATGAGGTAGCAATGTAGGGATTACCCTTGGCGTCACGCTCCCACTGCACGCCACCTTCCCACGGTGGACGAGTTGCAATCTTGGGCCGACCCGAGTAAAATACCTCCACGGATTCTTGCTGACCCACCGTGGGTACTTTTTGCAACGTAATGAAGTAGGCATTACCATCCCGGCGAAAAGCCAGAGATTGTCCGTTTTGCACCACCTTATCCACCACCAACGGCGGTTGCAGATCTACTTGCATGGTCTGATGAGATTTCAAAACCTTGTAGTGAATGGAGGTACTACCGACCAATGTGCTATCCGAGGGGTTGGCTCTTACATTAAGATGGTAATAGGTCAAATCCCACCAAGCCCGCTCTGTGGTGATACTCCCGCGCAGGGTATCCTGATGGGTAAAGGTTGGTTTTTGGGCAAAAAGGAGAGTGGAGCCGAAAGTTAAAAGGGCAACCAGAAAGTACTTGGGCATGTTGTTTAATTTCAAAAATTAGAAATTTGTGCTAAAACGCGTCAAAAAATATATTTAACTAATGGAGACATAAAGTCAGGGTCGGCCACTACTTATTTCGTTAATTTTTATCGGACACTAACCTGAAACATTTTTATCAAACCATCATCAACCTTAATCAAATCGACATCAGCAAGCTGTCCCAACTCTCCCAAAATCAATTTTCTATCTAGCGTAGCAATTTTTGACAAGCGAACAAGTGAATTCCTTTTTAGACCATTCAACTCATTAGGGACCAGTGAAACATCAAAAGTTTCAGCCCATTCTAGTTGAGTAATCAAAAAACAAACAGTGACATCCAGGGTGTTTGCATGAAGTACAAGGGCTGGTCTAACCTTTGATCCGGATAAATCAGTAAAGGGAAAAGGAAGTAAAACAAGTGTTCCTTTTTGCATTAGTAGCGCACCTTCAAATCAGTAATTGAGTAAAGTTCTTCCTCCTCTTCCAAAAAATTAAAAGAGCCCGACTCACGATTGAGTTGATTAACACCTCGCCTCAAAGATTCTGATTCTTGCTTTTTAAGTAAAAAATCTGCAAAATCCGCAACCTCTACCAGTTGCTCCATGGGAAGACGTTCCAGAAGGAATGCTGTTTTATCTAAGAGTTCTCTTTTACTCATAATTATGACCTTCTTGTAAGTCAACAATATAACGATTCTTGACTGATAAATATTCAACATCCGGCTGCCGATCGTTCACGGCCGAAAGCCAACACCTACTTCACCAACACCTCCATCGAATTCAACTCCGGCCCGCCGCCCCGATTTCCGGAGCCCGCCACTACGTACACTTTACCATTCATCGAAACGGCACCCGTCCCGTGCCTTCCCTGAAATAGGTTAGGAAACTTTTCCCATTGGTCCGTTTTGGTATCGAATGCTTCCACCTCACTGTGAGCAGGTACCTGAGCATCACTTTCCCCCCCGATGATCAGAATCTTCTTACCATAGGCGACGGCCATGTTTCCAGCCCTTAAAGTTGGCAGATTCTCACTTTTAGGTAAGGTAGTCCAGCTGTTTGATTTGAAATCATATACGTCTACTTCCGCGATTGTACGATTCAATACCTGATTGATTTTAGCCGTCGATAAGCGTCCCCCGGCCACGTACAGTTTATCCCCTACCATCGCTACCGACACGTGGTCGCGGGCTCGGGGTGCGTCAGCAAGTTTACGCCAGGTATTTGTTTTGGGATTGTACTCATCAAACCAGGCAACGTGGCCATCCCAGTGACCATCCTGAATACCGCACACGATGTAGATTTTATCATTGTAGACAAATGCACCAGCCGCTCCACGCAACCGATCCTGCGGAATTTCCGGACCTTTGCGCCATTCGTCCCGCTCGGGATTGTAGATGTACATCACCGGAATAGGTACTTCGTGGGGGTACCCACCCGTAAAAGCTCCCACTACATACACTTTATTATCATAGGCTACCGCCTGAAAATGGCTCATCTCAATAGGAGCCATTGCCCTGGTGGTCCAAATATCTTTTTTGGGATCATATACTTCCATGGGCTTTACTCCCCGGCCTCCGAGTAGGTATAGTTTTCCTTTCACGGCAGTCATCGCATTTTCGTGGCGATTGGTTGGTAAGCTCACGGGCTCGGCCGCCTGCCAATACTGTGCATTCGCCGCGGGAAGAAAAGCCACCGCCAGCAAAATGCACGCTAGTCCAGTTTTGATTGATATTGGCTTCATAATCATAGTACATTTGAGTTATATACACTAAGTAAGTCAAAAAGCGAGTATTTTCTTACTTTATATCCAAACTTGACCAAATTCCTTTTGTGCTTTACGCTGCCACCGAACATAGTATACTTACCAGGGAAAACCGGGATGCATTTTCAAAGGATATTATCCTGCCGGATGCCGCTTTTTTAGCTTTGCAGTCTTACGCTACCCGGGAGGACGCCGAACAGGTACTCCGATATTACGTACAACGGGGAAAACACTGCCTGAGCGTCGGCCCCTACGTAGGATTACTCCAAGCTTCGTCATCGGTGGGCATTGAGTTACTACCTAAAATTACACCCGATCTTAGTAGCGAGTCTATCATCAATTCCCGGATGGCACTGCTCCGGATGCTACAAACCGTACCAAACCTATTTCCACGAACAATCCCGGAGACTTTCCTCAACCAGATTTCAAAAGTACCGCTGCCTGAAGCCCTGATGATTATTTTTCTTAGGCAGGCCGAGAAGATACTCCACCAGGGACTGCAATCTGACTACCAACGTAGGGAAAGCGAACAGCCTTTTCTGAAAGGAAGACTCAGGACCGAGGCCAAGCCCTTTGGCTGGCTTACGCAGCCTGGTCAACTTCCCGTTTCCTTTGATGAACGAACAGCCAATAGCGCTCCCAACCGGCTCTTGAAGGCTTGTCTATTGAGTTTACGGTTTGGTCCTTACGCTCGTACGGTCCGGCAATACCTTTTTACCCTGGAAGATATACCTACTACTACCCGCTGGCAGCAAGACCTGCAACAGGCCCGACAACAAGGCCGAATTTTCCGGACTTACACTTGGCTGTGGCCCTGGACCGAATGGTTGCTAGGTGGTAAAGGCTCCGGTTTTACTGGCGGTACGGCCCAACTACCCGGATTGCTATTCCCAACCCAACCACTCTTTGAAAATCACCTGACCACTAGTCTGAAACGCTATTTACCAGCGGAATATGAGGTCAGTGTTCAAGATACTACCCATCACCTTCTTTTAGATTCGGCGGGTAAACCTTCCTATCGGCTAAAACCAGATATTGTGATTCGGCGGGGTGATACCGTATGGGTACTGGACACGAAATGGAAACAGATCAGCACCACGGGCGAAGCTGTTCATCACCTTTCACAAAGTGATCTCTATCAGTTATATGCTTACGGACAACGCTACCTTGGTGATGCTAAACAAATAATACTTGGCATGATCTATCCACAAACGCAGGTATTTTCGGCGGCTCCTCCACCCCATACCTATGAACCACACCTTCCGCTTTATATTCTGCCGGCCAATCTCACCGTGGCGCCGTCTCAGATGGTCAAAGCGCTGTGGGGGGTTTTGGAGAATTAGTCGACTCAGTCATCGATTGGCTTTGTGCCAGACACTACATACATCATCGCGCCTCCGGCCGAATGGTATTTCTGGGCGTTGATATAACGCTCGGTGCGTTCGCTGAGGTGGGCGTATTTTCGAACGTACTCTTCGTAGAATTCCAACGACTCCTCTCCCAGTGATTTGAAATAGTCATAATCACTGTACTCTTCGGAGTTCCAGCGATCTCCCGTCCGCCATTGTTTCATGGTAGCAATCTGCTCTTTGGTATCGTAGGGTGGGTACATCGCAATGGCTTTGTCTGACATTCGTACTTCGATGTTTTCAATGTCAGCCTGCGCCAGTAAGCCCGGTACCAGGTCTCCCAGTGAGTTATCACCCTGTCCTAATTTCTTCTTTCCACGCTCAAAAAGCAACGCATACTTGACGTGATCGAGTATTTGATCAATCGGGTCACTGCTTGAAATAGAACTTCTGGTGAGGCTTTGCACCAGATTATTGGGTTCGACGCAAAGGATAGTACCACCCGGTTTTAGCACGCGTTTCATTTCCGCAATAACTTCGGTGGGTTGAGGTACGTGGATCAATAAGGTCTGACACGTTACCAAGTCAAAAGTATTGTCTTCGTAGGGCAGCTCATTAGCGTTCGCCTTTTTCAGCTCAAAATCTACCCCTTTTTCTTCAAAGAAGGAACGCAGCTCTTTACTACCCTTCGCCCACTTCCGGTCGCTATCTACCCCACACACCCGCGTGGGCTGCTCTTCCGAAAGTCCCAGGTAATTGACCAGCAAACGACTCCAATGGCATTGCCCACAGCCAACGTCTAACATGCTGTGGCAACTACCCAGGTCCAGGCGCTTCGCCAACAGCTTTAAGAAACTTTCATTCCACCAAAAATCGCGGTAGTCCCCAAAAAAATCCTCCGAATGTCCTTTACTTCCTATTTTATTGTATTTCACACTACTCTAATTTGTAATCTAACGGGAATACTGTCCTTCTTTCAAAGGTAAAAAAATCGGCTTTCAATCGCACAGCTAAGTATAAATCCACGGTTTATCCCTCTTATCTTCTAAGGGTAGTCTACACTCAGTTTTATCAAACTCATTTATTTCTATTAAGTACTAAGGCAGAATTAGTTTGTATTATTAATTTAGTCAAATCAATGGCTAATATTCTCTATATCAAATATTTATAAAAATATAACAGCTACAAGCTAATAGCTATCAGCTACTTACATGAAAATAGTATACTCATTGCTCGCAGTGCTCCTCTTCTGCAATGCTTGTGTCGCCCAAAAAAAGGCAACGAAGGAGGAATGGAGACAATTATTTAACGGAAAAGACCTTACTGGCTGGGACATTAAGATCCGTAACTATGATCTAAACGATAACTTCGGCAATACATTCCGGATAGAAGATGGCAATATCGTAACTCGCTACGATCAGTATGATAATTTTAAGCAGCGCTATGGCCACCTGTTTTTTAAAGAAAATTTTTCCTACTACCGGGTAGCGGTGGAATACCGTTTTGTGGGCGAACAGCCCGCCGGGGGTGAAGGCTGGGCCAAACGTAACAGTGGTATTATGGTGCACGGCCAAACCGGCGCATCCATGGGTAAAGATCAGGATTTTCCCATTTCTATTGAGGTACAGCTCCTCGGTGGCCTCGGTGAAGGCGAGCGTTCCACCTGTAACTTATGTACTCCCGGCACCAATGTAGTCTATAATGGCAAGCTAGATACCCGACACTGTATCAATTCAACGTCTAAGACCTACAACGGTGACCAATGGGTGCGAGCTGAGGTACTGGTACTGGGCGACTCTCTGATCCAGCATTTTGTGAACGGAGAGAAGGTACTCGAATACACCAAACCCCAAATTGGTGGAGGTAACGTCAGTAATTTTAATCCAATGCAGAAGCCTGACGGTAAGTTGCTTTCCGAAGGTTCTATCTCCTTGCAGAGCGAGAGCCATCCCGTTGAGTTTAGGAAGGTAGAGATACTGGATCTAAAGGGCTGCATGGACCCGAAGGCTTCTAACTTTAAGTCGTACTTCGTAAAATCAGACAATTCGCTTTGTACCTACGGTCGCGAAAAGAAACAGAAATCCGAATAAGCTATAGTTTCTTGAAGTAGTAAGTCCGCTTTTCGTCTAAATCATCATACGTATACAGGGAAGCATGGCGGTTGGTCCAAGCATGTTTGATCAGGATAAAATCGCCCATGCACCCCAATGTATGAAGAAGGAGCGTAAAGCCCCACACTAGGCTCAATTCGGGAACATAGACCAGCAGTAACACTAAAAGAGTGCTAATAATCAAGAATGGCATAGCCGCCACAATGGCGTTTTCCCCAAGCGTCATAACGAATCGTTGCGAATAGGCGTATACCATCATGCCTTTGGTGGAGTAGCCGAAGCCTACTTTGGGAGCACCCAATAGTTTAAATACGACGGCGTGAATTCCTTCGTGAAGAGGTAGCCATACCACAAAAAAGCTAATCAACGCAGTTAGCAGCTGCCAACCTGGCGCAAGCAGTTCATCGGGTTGGTCAGAAGTAAAAGCAGCCCCAATCAACCAGCCAAAGGCGACTCCCATGAGCCCCAAAGATAACCCCAATAGCCATTTTCTGTCTTTTTTGGGCGCCCCATCGGTGGAGTTAGAAGTTAACCCCGCTTCTCTAGCCAGAAAATCGGCCATCTCATCAATTGAGAATGATTCTACCAATTGGTAGTTATCTGACTCGGATAAACTCTGAACGGTAGGTCGTGACATCGTCTGTTTCCGGAAGAGAGGAATTGATAAAGGAAAAATACACTTACAGACTTTTTGTTTTCTGTGGCAAAGTCCTAAAAGTAAAAGTCCCCAACTCATTGAAGCTGGGGACTTTTATACTATTACAACCGGATAATCTCCGCCCCGATTGCATTCAGACGCTCATCAATATTCTGATAGCCCCGATCTATCTGTTCAATATTATCGATGATACTCACACCCCGCGCCGACATAGCGGCAATCAAGAGTGAAACCCCGGCCCGAATATCGGGTGAGGTCATCCGGATGCCCCGGAGCTGGGTCTCCCGATTGATACCGATTACCGTGGCCCGGTGGGGATCACACAAAATAATCTGCGCTCCCATTTCGATGAGTTTGTCAACGAAGAACAAACGACTTTCAAACATCTTCTGGTGAATCAACACCGTACCCTGCGCCTGAATAGCTGTAACCAATACGATACTCAGTAAGTCAGGGGTAAAACCTGGCCACGGGGCATCGGCTACGGTTAAGGTAGAGCCGTCGAGGTAGTTGTCGATCCGGTAATGTTCTTGGGCCGGCACAAAAATATCGTCACCGCGTATTTCCAGATTGATACCGAGCCGCTTAAATACGTCAGGAATTACTCCCAACATCGGTACCTGGCAGTTCTTGATGGTAATTTCAGACTGCGTCATGGCCGCTAACCCAATGAAACTACCGATTTCGATCATATCGGGTAGCATGGTATGCTCCGTGCCGTGGAGCTGCTCAACGCCTTCAATAGTTAGTAGGTTTGATCCTAATCCCGAAATTTTGGCTCCCATTCTGTTTAGCATCAGACATAGCTGCTGCAAATAGGGTTCGCAGGCGGCATTATATATCGTGGTGGTACCTTCCGCCATCACAGCGGCCATTAGTACGTTAGCTGTTCCGGTTACGGAGGCTTCGTCCAACAGCATGTAGGTTCCTTTTAGGTTTGTGGCGTCTACCCGGTAAAATCCACCATCTTCCTGATCGTAGCTAAACTCCGCTCCCAACTTTTCAAACCCAAGGAAGTGAGTATCCAACCGGCGGCGACCAATTTTATCCCCACCAGGGCGAGGAATACGTCCTTTACGGAAGCGGGCCAGCATGGGTCCAAGCAACATTACTGATCCACGAAGCGCTGCTGCCTTAAGCTTGAAAGCATCCGACTCCATGTAGTCGGTATTCACGTCATTTGCTTCAAAACGAATTGAAGACTCGCTGAGTAACGTGCGACGCACCCCGAGATCACCCAAAAGGTCAATTAACTGATTGACGTCGCGAATCGAGGGAATATTATGAATAGTGACGGGTTCGGCGGTAAGGAGTACAGCACAAAGGATTTGAAGCGCTTCGTTTTTTGCTCCTTGGGGTACAATTTCTCCTTTGAGGCGGCGACCACCTGTAATTTTAAATGAAGCCATATATGGATATGCAGGTAGAAAGAAAAAGCATACGCTTATTTCCTACGATTAGGATTAGCATTTATATTTGAGTTGTTGCTTCGCCCCGGATTTTTGCTGGAATGACGGCTTCGGCTGTTTGAGTTACTACCTCCCGAGTTACTTACGTTCTTCGATCGATCATTGTTAAAGTTAGTCTGAGCCTTGTAACCCACCACGTTGGGAGTTCGTCCGCGTTCGGTATTACTGTTACGATCCTTGGGTGACGCCTCGATCGGACCGTGCTGACGAATATAGTCAATTTCTTCTTCCAACTTCCCATCCGATAGTTCAAGCAGGTGCTCTAACAACACAACGTCCTCCGGGTTATCGCGATTCCAGGCATTGTAGAAAGAACACATGAGACGGTATAAATACGAAACAAACGCCAGACGATCATCTGCATCCTCGGTTTCAATGGCTTTTTCCACCAAAAGTTCGATATTCCTACCATAGTGGTGATAGTTCAGCCGGTGCTGATTATAACCAACGGTCAGAGGTTTTTTTCCTAACAATTCTTTGGAGGGAGGCGGATAAGGGCTTTCTACGTCCAGTTCAAAGTCCGACATAATGTAGAGGTCGTCCCACAACTTATTGTAGTAGTCCTGATTATCTCTCATGTTAGGGTGGATCTGACGCATCAGTTCAACCAAGATGTGCGCGTAGAGGGTGCGCTTCGCAGGATCTTCCATCGTAGCGATGTGATCGGCGAGTTTTTGTACGTTACTACCGTATTCTTTCAAAAGCGTGAATGTTTTTAAGAATTACAAATTTAATAAGATTTTACCAAAAAAAGATCATTGTCGTTGTATGCTTCAGATACGGCGCGGTTTTAGTAATTTTGCGGCCTTTATTGATTTTTACTTCATTCTAACTCATAGCATATTACCCATGTACCCCATTTTACGTCTGTACCGAAGCGACATGCGCGAAACGCTTCGTTTGAGTATCCCTATCGTTATTGCACAGTTAGGAGTTGTACTCATGGGGGTTACTGACACCCTAATGATCGGCCGTATTTTGGGTGCTTTACCACTCGGAGCATCTGGCGTTGCCAACTCTGTTACCTTCCTGATAGGAAGTATAGGCATCGGCACCCTTGGTATTGTATCGGCCTTCGTATCGCAAGCCAAGGGCAAAAAAGATGTAAAGGAAATTAACCGTTTGTACCGGGCGAGCATACGAGTAGCCTGGTTATTAAGCCTTGTTTTGGGAGTCATCTGTCTGCTTGCAGCCTGGCAATTTCAGCTATTCGGACAAACTGAGGACGTTGCCCAAATGGCCCGTCCATTCATTTTAATCCTAACTTTATCCAACACTCCATTGCTGTTATTTATTGCCATTCGTCAGCTATGCGACGGCTTATCGCATCCCCGGGTAGCGATGTACATTACTATATCGGCCCTGATTTTGAACGCTATCCTGAACTACTTTCTTATTTCATGGATGGGCCTCAATGGAGCTGCCATTGGTACGCTAATAGCGCGCTGCTACATGGCTTTGGCTATTTGGGTGTATGTAAAACGAGATTCGTTTTTCACTATCTACTTACAAGCGGAAAATCATATTTCACTCACACCCCTGATGAAGAAAATTCTACGGGTTGGACTACCCGGAGGATTTCAGTTTTTCTTCGAGATAGCAGCATTTGCACTTGCCATTATCATGGTAGGGTGGCTCGGTGAAGCTCAACTGGCAGCCCATCAGATCGCTATCAATATGGCATCAACCACCTACATGATGGCTACCGGGATTGGGGCTGCCGGCAGTATTCGGGTTGGAATGGCGGTAGGTAGAGAAAATAAACCTGCCGTGCAAAGAGCTGGTACCACCGCTTTCCTCTTGGTAACGCTTTTCATGGTTTTATGTTGTGCCCTATTTCTAACCGCTGATGAGTGGCTTGTAAGGTTATACATCCGCGACAACGCCGAAGTAGCTACCGTGGCGGCCACACTGATCGTCATTGCCGGCTTCTTCCAACTATCCGACGGTATTCAGGTGGTTGGGCTCGGGGTACTACGCGGTATTGCCGATGTAAACGTACCCACTGTATTGACCCTTATAGCCTATTGGGTAGTAGCCCTCCCGATTAGCTATGTGCTAGCCTTCCCGTTAGGAATGGATGTTCAAGGCATTTGGATTGGTCTACTGGCAGGACTTACCGTTTCTGCCATTCTACTTACCTACCGTTTCTACAATAAACTTAGCCGGATCAACCTGAACGAAATCGAACCAGAAATGAGCGTACACGGATAGCTTAGCTCCACCCTAGAAGATAAATCGAGACCGGCACCAAATTGAACAATGCATGCTGGATAATAGCCTGTATAAAGCCAAACCTCACCCGAACGAACCCGTTAAATATACCGAACAAGAGTTGCTGAAAGGTAATGAATGGTGCCAAACCTACGACGGCCCAGCTCATTTCGCGCACATTAAACACGTGCATTATGCCAAATAGAAGGGCGGCGGTATAGAACACCCAGCCAAAATTACGCTCCCAACTCTTTCGGATGCTGTGTGATAGATAGGGTATGCTGAATAATGCGTAAGCCGTTAATCCCGTAATAAAAGCAACGACGGACATGAGGTAAAAGCCCGGCTCATCCAATACCCGCAAAATAGAGGTGGAGTAAGTACCCCCAAAAGGTAGCCAATAAAAAGTTACTAAACCAATTGATAGAGCCGTGAGGGTCGGATCAAACTTTAATCCTAACCGATATGCCGTTTCTTCGAAAAGCGGAGCGGCCACCAATGCACTGAGAAGAAACTCCGTCGTACCAAACGGAAATCCTTGCCGGGCCATTTCCTGACCAGTTAGGTACACAACCGCCGGACGAATGCTGTTTACCTCCACAAAGACTCCGATCATCCGTAGTATCAACAGGCTTGCAAACACAAGTAATACTGTTCGGATGGTCAGTGGATAAACCAACTGCCCATACTCCGGTTTTTTTAAAAACTGCCAGAATTCAAGCCCAATAGTTCGAATAGTCATGGTTAAAATAACCAAATTTAGACGGATTTCGTAACAAAAGCGGCCGCAACCTTATTCGGCGCAACCGCTTTTGTGAATTTTCATTTTTGAAAGAATTATGGAAAAATAATCCCGCAACGCTTACTTTTTCTTCTTCGTTCCGGCTAGATTAGGCTCATTGGTATACGAAACCAAATCAGCCAAAATGCGAGCCGTTTCGTTTAGGTATATATCCGTCTTCTTCTTGACCGGAGTGGCGGTTGCTGCTACGTCCTCATCCTCTTCGTCGTCGAGACTACTGAGAGCAGCTCGTTTTTTATCCGCTTCCGCACGTTCTTTACGGCGCTTATCAATCTGCAAAGATACCGTTTTATCTTCACGGGCTTTCTGGAAAGTCGCCAGGTCCTCAACCAGTTTTTTCAATTCAGCATCAGTTTTCAAACGCTGATTGTACTTATCGCGCAGAACAGTAATCGTTTTATCACTAATCTGATTGCTCACTTCATAGCGAGAAGATGCAATCTGATCCCAAGGCAAAGCACTGGGTTGCGAGCCTTCACCGTACTCATTGATCTTAAAGGCTGTTGGGAGGTCCAGGTCAGGCACTACTCCCCGAAGCTGAGTACTACTACCATTAACCCGGTAAAACTTCGCTACTGTCATTTTTACCTGACCCAGCTGATCACTTTCCTTCGGCATCCACTGGTTCAGGTCAATGAGCGTTTGTACAGTACCTTTACCGTATGACTGCTCGCCAATGATAACTCCGCGCTTGTAATCCTGGATAGCGGCCGCGAAAATTTCGGAAGCCGAAGCACTGAACCGGTTAACCATTACAGCTAGCGGGCCATCATAAGCGATGGTTGGGTCCGTATCAGACTGCACCTCTACGTCACCCATTGATTCTTTGACCTGCACCACCGGGCCTTTATCAATAAATAGTCCGGTCAGTGAGATCGCCTCGGTCAGTGAGCCCCCTCCGTTGTTACGCAGGTCGATCACAATACCTTCAACGCCATCTTTCTGAAGCTGCTCCATGAGCAGCTGAACGTCACGCGTAGTACTCGAAAACTCTTTCTCGCGCTTTTGGGCACCTTCGAAGTCACGGTAGAACATTGGAATATCAATCACCCCGATTTTCATGGGTTTCCCACCATGATCCACACTTACAATCTCGCTCTTGGCACGTTGTTCTTCCAGTTTTACCTTTTCCCGCACAATCCGAATTTCTCGGGGAGGTGTGTTGGGAAGTGCATTAGCGGCTAACACTTGCAAGCGTACCACCGTCCCTTTGGGGCCTTTGATCAGTTTCACGGCGTCGTCCACAAACCACCCCACAATGTCTACAAAATTACCTTCATCACCTTGGGCTACGCCCATAATGCGGTCTTCCTTTTTGAGCTGTTTGCCCTTGAAGGCCGGCCCACCCACAATAACATCTACGATTTTGATGTAGTTGTCCTCTTCCCGTAACATAGCGCCGATTCCTTCCAGCGACTGACTCATATCCTGCTTAAAACGATCAGCCGAGGTAGGCGACATATAGCTGGTATGGGGATCTAGCGATTCCGCAAAAGCATTCATGTACATTTGAAACACCTGCTCAGAACGAATACGCGCCAGGGCTCGATCCCGGTTCTTGTAGCGGTCACGCAGTGTACTTACGATCAGCGTATCCGCCTTTCCGGCTAGCTTCAGGTCAAGGGCTTCACTTTTGATGTACTTCCGCCAGATATCATTCAGCTCGGTTGGGCTTTGGGCCCAGGCCACTTTTTCACGATCTGTGTTCAGGCTTTCTTCAGTGGTGAAGTCAAAAGGCTGCGGCTTGCTCAACAGGTCATGAATATAAGTACTCCTCTCTTGGTAGCGCTTCCTGAAAACATTGTAGATTTCGTAGGGAACGGTCAACTCACTTTTGAGTAAAAAATCGTCGAAGGAGTTTCTATACTTCTCAAATTGAGCGACATCCGACCCCAGGAGATATAGCTTATTATGGTCAATATCGTCGATGTACTTTGAATAGATCACCGAAGAAAGAGAATCATTCAGCTTGGTTTTTCGATAATGGTAGTTGGTGAGAATACGCGTCACGAGAGCTTCGGCTCTAAACTGCGCCTCGGTAGGCTGCAGATCATCCGTCATGCGCACCTCCTCAACCGGATTGGTGAGTTGAGCCTGGCTTTCGGGAGCTGGTCCTTTTTGCCACCCCAACAATACCATGGGTATTAGGGTGATCAAGTACTTCTTCATATGGTTAGGTTTAATTTAAGATTTCTAACAGCTCCACCTCGAAAATCAGGGTTGAACCAGGCCCGATGGCGGGTCCGGCGGCACGATCACCATACGCTAATTCTGAAGGGACAAATAATTTCCACTTTGATCCGACTGGCATAAGCTGAAGAGCTTCCTGCCACCCCTTGATCACACCGTTAACCGGAAACTCAACGGGCTCGCCCCGATCTACTGAACTATCAAATACTGTTCCATCGATCAAAGTACCGTGGTAATGCGTTTTCACCCGTGAAGAATCAGCAGGTTTTGGGCCTTCCCCCATGCGTACCACTTCGTATTGCAGTCCACTTGCAGTAGTAACAACCATAGGGCGCTTCTTGTTTTCTTCCAAAAATTTTTGGCCCGTTACATGATTGGCATCACTCTTGACGCTTGACTGCTTTTGAAAATATTCACCAATACACTGATTGGCCTGCTCCATCGTGAGGGCCGTTGGAGTTCCTTTCAGAGTTTCATTGATGGCTTTCAGCAACAGATTGGTATTAATATCCGTTAAGCCCTGCGCTTTCAGAGAACCCGCTACGCTGAGGCCAATCGAATAGGCCACCGAGTCGATGGCTGATGTCAGAACGGGGGCAGCGTTGGCGGGAGTGGAGGGAGCGGCCTTAGTCGGGGTCTTTGCCGGGGTCTTAGGAGCTTGTGCCCAAACAGTTGTAGTCATGAAGGCGCCACAAATAGTGACCGCCAGTAGAGTCTTTAGGTTACGATACATTCGGTTTGAAAAGAACAGATAAATATAAAACTTCATTAAGTTGGTAAAAAAACGAAAGCATTCCGTCAAAAACACATTTATCCATTAAAAAAGTTTGGTTAGTCGTTTTTAAAGTACTTAAAATGCCTTTTGGAGTGGAATGACACATGGAATAGTCCTTCCTTAGAAAAATCTAATTTTTAACTTCTAGTTTTTTTTGAATTTCCTTTTCGATATAAGGAAATAAAAGCCTAAATTTGCGGCAGTTTTTAGGAAACTAAACTTCTACATTTAAATAAGTAACTTATATTATGGTATCTGTAAGACCGGACGAAGTTTCAGCCATTCTGCGTGAGCAACTTGCGGGCGCAAAATCGGAGGCGGAACTCGAAGAAGTGGGTACGGTGCTTCAGGTCGGTGACGGCGTAGCACGTATTTATGGGCTTTCCAAAGTACAGGCGGGAGAACTTCTTGTATTTGAAAATGGCCTGAAAGCCTTAGCACTTAACCTCGAAGAAGACAACGTTGGAGCGGTATTGTTGGGCGATTCGAGTGAAATCAAAGAAGGTGATACGGTAAAACGTACAAACGAAATTGCTTCTATCCAAGTAGGAGAAAACATCGTAGGCCGCGTAGTAAACACACTAGCGGAGCCAATCGACGGTTTGGGCCCTATTCAGGGTGAATTGTTCGAAATGCCCCTCGAGCGTAAAGCTCCCGGCGTTATCTTCCGTCAGCCTGTAACTGAGCCTCTTCAAACCGGTATTAAGGCAATAGATGCCATGATCCCCATTGGTCGCGGACAGCGCGAGTTGGTAATTGGTGACCGTCAAACGGGTAAGACTGCCGTTTGTATTGACACCATCATCAACCAGAAAGAGTTTTACGACCGCGGCGAGACCGTATTCTGTATTTACGTAGCCTGTGGTCAGAAAGCCTCTACCATCAAGCAAGTAGAAGCTACTCTTCGTCGTTACGGAGCTATGGATTACACCGTAATCGTAGCTGCTGGAGCTTCTGACCCCTCTCCCATGCAATTCTTTGCTCCCTTTACGGGAGCGGCCATCGGTGAGTACTTCCGTGATACGGGACGCCCCGCCTTGGTAATTTACGATGATCTTTCCAAGCAAGCAGTAGCCTACCGCGAAGTATCTTTGCTACTTCGTCGTCCTCCGGGACGCGAGGCATATCCGGGAGACGTTTTCTATCTGCACAGCCGCTTGTTGGAGCGTGCAGCCAAAATCGTAAACGACGACTCGATCGCTCAAAATATGAACGACCTTCCTCCTTCCTTGAAGGGTAAGGTAAAAGGTGGCGGATCATTGACCGCTCTTCCTATTATCGAAACGCAGGCGGGTGACGTATCGGCATACATCCCTACCAACGTAATTTCGATTACTGACGGACAGATCTTCCTTGAAACAAACTTGTTCAATTCGGGTATCCGTCCTGCCATTAACGTAGGTATTTCGGTATCACGAGTAGGTGGTAATGCTCAGATCAAGTCAATGAAAAAGGTCGCCGGTACTCTGAAACTCGATCAGGCGCAGTTCCGTGAACTTGAAGCTTTTGCTAAGTTTGGTTCTGACCTTGACGCTGCTACTCAGTTGGCAATTGACCGGGGACGCCGTAATCAGGAAATCCTGAAGCAGCCTCAGTATACTCCTTCTACTGTAGAGAATCAGGTAGCGCTTATTTACGCATCTACCAAAGGACTACTTGACAAGGTAAACGTAAACAAGGTGAAGGAATTCGAAGCTGAATACCTGACAATCTTGGCGGCGCAGCACAGCGATGTTCTGAAAAGTCTTAAGGCAGGAAAGTATGACGATACTCTTACGAGTGTACTTGACAAGGTAGCAAAAGAACTTTCACCTAAGTTCGCTTAATTATAGTATATACATTCAGCCTGGCGTATAGGGTCAATTCCCTTCTACGTCAGACTGTTTTTTATTTTTAGTCCAAGTATGGCAAACTTAAAAGAAGTACGCAATCGAATCGTATCGGTAAACTCCACCCAACAGATTACCAAAGCCATGAAAATGGTAGCAGCCGCCAAGCTACGACGCGCTCAGGACAACATCATTCAGATGCGCCCTTATGCCCGTAAGCTAAGCGAAATGCTCATGACGGTATCTTCGGCTAGCGAAACCAGTACCGACAGTCCCTTCAAAAAAGTTCGTCCGGTAGAGAAAGTGTTGCTGATACTCGTTACTTCCGACCGTGGACTTTGCGGGGCTTTCAACACTAACGTTATCAAGGGCGCAATGGCGCACATTGAGGCAAACTACGCCGACTTATCCCGTAGCGGAAATGTGGAAATAATGTCGATCGGCAAAAAAGCCGGCGAAGGTATGACCCGCCGTGGTTTCAAAGTAAACGGAGCTTATCAGGATATCTTCACCCGGCTAAACTTCGTGAACGTGAAAGAAGCTGCTGAAAACGTGATGTCTCTTTACGAGAGCGGCCGCTACGATAAAGTTGATCTTATCTACAACGAATTTAAAAACGTTGCTACCCAGATCGTCCGTACGGAAGCCTACCTGCCCATCCCCAGCGAACCTGCCGCCGAAGGAGGTCAAGTCACTACAACGACCAATTATACGTTTGAGCCAACCGAGGAGGAGATTGTTAACGAATTGATCCCGAAGTCTCTCAAAATTCAGCTGTACCGCGCGGTACTTGAATCCAATGCCTCCGAGCACGGTGCCCGAATGACGGCCATGGACAAGGCTACTGAAAACGCTCAGGATCTTCTTAAAGAATTGCGCCTCGTGTACAACCGTACTCGTCAAGCAGCAATTACCAAAGAAATTCTTGAAATTGTGGGTGGAGCCGAGGCATTGATTTAATCAACTAGCAATAAAACGAATACCTGAAACAGAGGTGGTGTTTACACTGCCTCTGTTTTTTTGTGCCTTGCACCATTTATAATATATTTCAAGTCCAAAACCCATTGTACTAACCACTCCTACCATTGAAAGTAACGGTTTGGTCTTTTTTTGAAATATTTGTTTACATCATCAACCTTTTAAGATCTTTTTTATGCGCGTTCAATCACTTAGTAAACTGGCAGGGATCTTTGCCTTTGCCTTCTTGGTACAACTAGCTTCCTACGCCCAAAGTGTGGACGAGGTCATTACTAAGCACGTCACCGCCATGGGTGGTGATAAGTACACCAATCTAAAATCCGTAAAAATCGAATCCTCCGCTCAGATCATGGGCATGGACTTACCGTCCAGCACAACGATTGCCCAGGGCCGCGGGCTGCGGAGCGAAACCACCGTACAGGGTATGAAGATTGTGCAGGGGCTCGACGGGAATACGGGTTGGGCGATTAACCCGATGGTCGGACAAACCACCGCTGCCCCAATTCCGGAAGAACAAGTAAAAATGTCGGCCGGACAACTTGACCTCACCGGGCTTTACAATTACAAAGCAAAAGGATACACGGCTGAGCTGGGGGCTGAAGAAACCATCGAAGGCGCTCCGGTGTACGTAATGAAAGTAAACATGGCCAACGGATCAAAGGCTACCCACTACATTTCTAAGGATACCTACTATATTCTGAGATCAGCGGTAATAGTAGCCGTTCAAGGCCAGGAAATTGAAGCAAAGACTAATTTCTCTAACTTCAAGCAGGTCGATGGCGTAACTTTCGCGTTTACCACCGAGATCGAATCTCCGGCGATGCCAGGAGTCATGACTTTGATCGTAAAAAGTATCCAGGTGAACCTAACACTCGACGAAAACATTTTTACGATGCCGAAGTGAAATGCCCCATTACCTTTGGAAACAAGAGCCGTTTACTATTCAGCAGGCGGCTCTTGCTGTTGTATACCTTCCGAAATACCCGCATCCCCATCTTTTCCGAAAAGAGCGCCCGTTGCCCCCCAGTAAAAAAGAGAAAAAAGAAGATGACCAAGCCAATAGTTAACTGACTGAATAACAGCATATTTAACTTTAATACGACTATTTTTTTAAGTTTTTTGATTGAAAGAAAAACTTTTTTGCCCCATTACATGTCTTTACATTAAATGTATTAATATATAAATTTCAATCAAGATACTATCACATGGAGACTGCTACAAAAACTATCTGGAACATTGATCCAACGCACTCAGAGATCTAATTCAAAGTAAAACACCTCGTCATTTCAACCATAATCGGTCACTTCCGTAATTTTGAAGGAACAGTAGAAACCGAAGGAGACGATTTTGGTACTGCTGTCATTAACTTCGCCGCCGAGACTGCCAGCGTAGATACCAATCAGACTCAGCGTGACGAACACCTACGTTCAGGCGAATTCTTTGATTCTGAGAAGTTTCCAAAAATGACATTCGTATCGACTAGCATTGAGAGAACGGATGATGATACTTACAATGTTTTCGGAGATCTTACCATTAAAGGAATTACAAAGTTCGTAACCTTGAACGCCGAATACGGTGGAAGCACAACTGATTTCTACGGAAACTACAAATTGGGTTTTGAAGTAACGGGTAAAATCAACCGCAAAGATTTTGGCTTGACCTAGGGTGCAGTAACCGGGGCAGGTGGTGTAGTAGTGGGTGATGACGTACAGTTGGCCTTTAAAATTCAAATCGCACGACCAGCCTAAGCAGTTTTGAACGAGTGATTGATAGAAGAATTGACTAGTAAAGGCATCCATTCTATCAATCACTCATTGTATCATTGTAATTCACATACGGAGCATACCGTACTTCACAATGCAATAGAGTGCCCGAAAGCCGTCTTTCCAGCTAATCTTCTTCCCTTCTTCGTAGGTACGGCCGTAGTATGATATCCCTATTTCATAGATACGAATAGATGGAATCCTCGAAATCTTAGCGGTTACTTCGGGCTCGAAACCAAATCGGTTTTCTACCAAATTCAGGCTTTTGAGAATACGGGTATCAAACATTTTATAGCACGTTTCCATGTCCGTGAGGTTCAGGTTGGTGCACATATTAGAAGCAAACGTCAGGAATTTATTTCCGATCGTGTGCCAGAAAAACAGAATCCGGTGGGGTTTCCCTCCCATAAAACGCGAGCCGTATACTACATCAGCAAAGCCATCCAGGAAAGGTTTCAATAACAAATTAAATTCGTTTGGATCATATTCCAGGTCGGCGTCCTGAACGATCGTACAATCGCCCGTTGCCTGCTGAAAGCCAGTGTGCAAGGCAGCTCCCTTGCCACGGTTACGGTCGTGCTTGAAATACTTGATATCCAGAACACTGCCATGTTGTTGTTTGTAAGATAAAATTTTTTCTTCTGTATCGTCACAGGAGAAATCATTAACAACGATGATTTCTTTGGTAATAGATTGAATTAGCTGCAAGTCCTTTACCTTGTCGAGAACGGTCGTTATAGTCTTGCCCTCGTTGTAAACCGGAATTACGATGGATAACTTTTTGATCGACTTCATATCAATGATTTGGTGATATTTAAAAAAATATTGTTGTAACAAGAGTATCTTAGTTTTAGGTATATGACATACAAACTAATACGCACCTATGATAAGAGCAAAAGAAGTGAATTACTCCAAGTGCTGAGCGTTCGTTTCTCAGCTGTCTGCTCCTACTGTTTCTAGCATCTGTACTCCGCCAACTTTGCCCTGATCGACCAGACCTACTTGATTTATTTCAACCTTGCTCAAAGGCATTGAACTGAAAAAAGTAATCCCAGAATCGAACAACTGTACCATTTGAGCTGTGAGGTCGTTTAACGTATGCCAAACCATTATACCCTACACAGTTACTAAATCCCAAAAAAATGAATGGGTATTTATGTGATTTATCTACGTGAATATTGATAGGATATGTGGGTTACAACGCATGAATACCTTCTGTTATATAGTACACTAGGTAGAGTAAGGAAACTAATAGCATGGAAACCAGACCCATCAGGAAAAGACCCCGGGATACTTTACGTACAGTTACCAACCCCACATAGTGCATCCATATAATAGGAAATACGGATTGCATGAAAAGTCTAGACTGAAAACATGCCCAAACGTTATATTGAGACCGGCTATTACCACCAACAGAATACTCAGTAACAGGATAGCTACCCAAGCGGCTTCTTCTAGCCGTTTGGTAAACATTGGAGAGTCTAATTTTCTAAATCTGATCAAAAAAAGCAGTGAAGAGAGCATCGTCCGGACACTCCCTACGATAATAAATAGCGTAGGGACTAAGCCGACCACGTACAGGGCGCTTCCTATGTACTTAAACTTGGAAAAGGTACCTAGATCAAATCCATTGAAGGGTTCCATGAACTTATACCAGAAGGTTGCGTAAAACAGTATGGGGTACACATGCAACAGAAATGGGTCACCTTCCGAATAAGTGGGATTTTTGGTTAGACTCACCAGATCAAAATAGTATAAACTCTTTTTACTGTAATAGATCACTTTCTTAAATAAATATCAATATTCAAAGATTCATGTTGACAAGTCCGCAGACAATAATCCAAACTTCCTCAATATGCCTGAGATGGTTCCTGTAAGTTTCCTTGACAATTCTGAAGCACTTGCACCGCCGATTAGTATGTTCGATTCTCACCCTTCTCTTGCGAAACCGCTTGTTCTGTCTTTTCTGTTTCTTGGTCAACTCCCCGTTCTTCGGCTTCTTATGCGGAACTTTACTATTTTCATGTATCTTACCCTGGTAACCCAAGTCTCCCTCGACTCTTAT
>Ga0209491_10002768_pt1 | contig 30414 bp, 22 predicted proteins | sample BON02_FD_187213 | JGI IMG/M metagenome (GOLD analysis project Ga0209491, IMG submission 187213) | Freshwater microbial communities from Lake Bonney liftoff mats and glacier meltwater in Antarctica - BON-02 (SPAdes) (version 2) | ecosystem: Environmental > Aquatic > Freshwater > Ice > Glacier...
GTCTTGCCGTCAATCGCGATCACCTGGCCGGATGTGATTTCATGCAGTGACATAATCCAGCTTAACAGACACGTCTCAAACTCACGCGAATTCATGGCGGCAAAAATGGCATTGAATCGATCGTGCGGGCGTCCCGTCTACTGCTGTAAAGGTCTTGGTGTTGCAAAAATGGCGGGTATAATGCAGTTTCAGGTGTTTGAATAAAGCGGATGACTTTGCAGGAGCATGAGCCATGGAAGGTTTCGGCTTGGAGGCAATCAGGCGACTGCCGTTGGCGGAGGCAGTGATGTTATTGTTTCGTTCCATTACGGACGACGATTTATTGTCGTCGATTTGGGACAAACATCGCGGGCGATGCTATGACCGTGTGATTTCCTTTCCAGTGGTAGTGCATCTGATCTCCGATGCTTTGCTGATTTCGAAGTCGGGTCGTCAGAGCTTTCAAGACAACATGCAAGCGGGCGTACTCGAAGCCTCTGTTCAGGCGGCGTATCAGAAACTGGCACGTTTGCCGATTGCGGTCAGTGAGGCGTTTCTTGAACGCTCAACCACAGTGTTACGCAATGCGTTTCCGGAGTGGTCTGCGTGGAAGCGTCCACAATCTCTGCAGGCGTTTCGCATCGTGATCTATGACGGGAAGGCGATCAAGAAGGTTGCTCGACGACTCAAGCCGTTGCGAGGAACAAAAGGCGGACTGATCGGAGGTCGGGCTCTGGTCGCACTGGACTGGGATACGAATATGGCGACTACGATGCATGGGGAATCCGACGGTGAAGCGAACGAAGTGAAACACACCGGATCAGTGGTGCAGCGAGTCAATCAGTTGTTCCCGGAACTCAAGCTGCATATGGGCGATCGGGCGTTCTGTGATCTGGTTCAGACGAGACATTTCACGTTGAGGATCAACTGATCGCCTGGGACACACTCGTGCCTCACGAGACAACAATCGAGTACTTCGAAGACGCACGCACCATGCCTCAATTGCGACGTCGGCTGGCGACTCTGCTGAAGGACTGCTGGAAGGATTCCTGGCAAGCCTCCCCAACTCAGTCTGTCCACAACTCGACTCATACAAACCACCAACGCACTCACACGTCAGTCCATCGCCTGCTATTCGGAGTGCCAGCAAAGAAAAAACGTACCAACCTCGCCTCCAAGGCCAGTCAAGCCGCCAGAAAACACAACGCCACTAGACCTTTACAGCAGTACACGGCTGATCCCTCACGGATCCGTCAGAAGTCGAAGGTGCGGACTCTCGATCGGGCCACAGGCGCACCGGCCGGTGAATTGCGAGAAGCCACCGTCTGCAGATGAGGCGCCATGTGACGAGCCACCGCTTCCACAACAGGAGCCACAACGGCGTTTCCAAATTGTTTATACGCCTGCATATCGGACACCGGAATTTTGAACTCCGGCTTTCCGGGCTGATCGAAACCCATCAGCCGCGCACATTCGCGAGGCGTCAAACGTCGGGGATTTTTCTTTCCCTGCTGCTGGATCAGAATTTCTGAACCATCCTTGTAGTAACGGGCCGACAAGGTTCGGGCCACATCGCTCGGGGTGTTCAGGCCAAATCCAAACCCGTTTCCCTTCAGCTTGTGCCCGGCCGCGTAATCCTGCAGATATTTCCACAGATTATCCGTGAGCGTGTATCGCGGTGCAACGTCCGCCTTTGGACCGACTGTAAAATGCCCGTCGGACTCCTCACTGCCGTCTTCCGGATGCAGAATGCTGCTCAAACGGGGCCCCTTCAGAACATCGGGCACCTGCAGATCGTCAAATCGGAAGTCCGTAGCGTCTCTGAATCCGACCATAAAAATTCGTTCGCGATGCTGAGGCACAAACGACTTTGCATTGATCACTCGCCACTGAACGTGATACCCCAGCTCTTCTGTCAGCGTGCGGTGAATGACGCGAAACGTATTGCCTTTGTCGTGGCTGACCAGATTCTTCACGTTCTCCAGCAGGAAGGCTTTGGGTCGGTGGTGTTCAATGATTTTGGCCACTTCAAAAAACAGCGTCCCCTGAGCCTCACATTTAAATCCATGCGCGCGGCCCAGCGAATTTTTCTTGCTGACCCCGGCAATGGAAAATGGCTGACAAGGAAAACCGCCCAGCAGAACATCGTGGTCAGGAATCTGGCCCAGCGGGACCGCTCGAATATCGCCGGCAAGGATGTGTTCATTGCCGTCGTGAAAGTTGGCCGCATAGGTCTTCTGTGCGTACTTGTCCCATTCGCACGTGAAACAACAACAACCACCGATCGCATCAAAGCCACGTCGCAAACCGCCTATGCCTGCAAACAGATCGATGAAGCGAAACTCAACAGGCGCACTTTTTACCTCGGGCAATGATCCTGCCATGCGCAGCAGTGATTCCAGCACTGGCGGCTTTGGGATACTGCTGCCTGTTTCGTAGCGGCGCAGCGTTCTGGCTGACAATCCCAGCTGCCCCTCCAGCGCTTCAAAACTGAGTCCCGATTTTTGTCTGAGTCGCGCGAATTCCGTCTGCATGCCACATCGCCTCTGGGATTTTTTTGGACAGTATGGCCAAAAATGTCCCAGCTCACAAGCGGCGCAATTCAAAGCTTATGCAACAGGCGAAATCAGCGAAGCGCAATACGATGCTGACTCAGCTGTTCGCAGCCCGAATCAGTGATCAGATAATTGTGTTCAAACCGCATCCCGCCCTGCTGTTCAATGTAACAGCCGGGCTCCAGCGTAATCACATCGCCGGCCATCAGCACATCGTCGCTTTCCGAAGCCAGCACGGGCGGTTCCGGATGCTCAAGACCGATCCCATGCCCGGCGTGGTGTGCAAGCTTGCCATAGCCGGCCGCTTCCAGCACCGACGAAGCGGTCTTCCAGATTTCTCGGCCTGCAACTCCCGCTTTCAGAATCGAGGCCGCGGCCGCCAGCGCGTCTCGACAGGCTTCGAACTGCTTTACAATTTTCTCCGACGGAGCTCCGACGGAAATTGTATTTGTGATGTCACTGCGGTACCCGTGAATCACCACGCTGTAGTCCAGAATGAACAGGTCGCCCTCCTGAAGCTGATAGTGCGTGGCCTGACCGCCCGCTTTGTGCATCGCCGCATTGTTGGCTCGAAAGTCTCCGTAGACAACACACGGCACTCCGGCCGCTTCCTGAGCAGCGCGCTGAACTTCCAGATACACATCGAACTCAGACACGCCGGGCCTGATCACTTCGAAGGCTCGCGCATGACCGGCTTCCCCGGCCCGCATGCAGGTCTTCAGAAGTGCGATCTCATCCACATGTTTTGTACGACGCAGTTCTCGAATAATCGTGCCCAGCGTCGTTGGTTCTTCAGTTTCGTCTTCGGCAAACTGCCAGGCCGCATTTTCGGCCACCATTGCGGCCGTCATTTCCGACAGACCTTCCGGTTCGATCAAACCTGTGTTGCCGCTCCAGATGTTCTCAACTTCACTCAGCGCCAGGCAGAGCGCATCGTCGCGATTAGTCACAGACGTCTTGTGGGTGTACCACGGAATGATGACTTCCTGATCGACGAAATACGGCACGGTCGCCGACCGCTTTGCAAAGTTATCAGCCAGCAGAATCACGTTGCCGTCGCGAGTCATCATCAACAGCGACTTCTGGTCGCCAGAGAAGCTGATCGGGTTGATCCGAAAGTTGCTGAAGTACTGCACATGGCGCTGATCGCCAAGCAGCACCCAGGAAATTTCCTCCGGCAGTCGCGCCCAGAGCCGTGTTCGCCGCTCGCGGCAGCCTTCAAGTGTCAGCATCAGCAACGATCCTCTTGAAATGAAATCCTTGTAGCGGCAGCCGCCAAGGCTTTCGGCATATTGGCTTATCAACCCAACAACCGATACGCTTGCCGCGTTCCGCTACAAAGTGAGAACGCTGACGCCCAGCCGCTCGCCAGACGCACGAACTATTCAAGTCCCTGAGCGGCCAGCCAGCGTTCCGCATCGAGCGCGGCCGAACAGCCGGTACCGGCGGCGCTGATGGCCTGGCGATAATAGTCGTCCGCGACATCGCCAGCGGCGAATACACCTTCAACACTTGTGTAGGTGCGCTGCGGCGTGGTCCAGACGACGTAGCCTTTGTCGTTCGTCGTCAGTTGCCCCTTCAGGAAATCCGTATTGGGCGTGTGGCCAATGGCGGCAAAGTAACCGACAACGTTCAGTTCTTCCGTCTTCGCGGGATCCGTTGTGCTGCGAATCCGGACGCTGGTGACACCCGTTTGATCGTTGCCCAGAACTTCATCGATTCCGGAATTCCATTTGACCTGAATCTTATGATTGTTCAGAGCCCGCTCGGCCATGATCCGACTGGCTCGGAACGAATCGCGGCGATGGACGATGTAGACCACGGACGCAAACTTCGTGAGGAACGTGGCTTCTTCCATAGCGCTGTCACCACCGCCAACAACGACGACTGGTTTATTGCGAAAACGAGGCAGCGCGCCGTCGCAGACCGCACAGGCGGAGACGCCCAGATTCTTGTACTTGTGCTCCGACGGCAGTCCCAGGTAATTGGCCCGCGCGCCGGTGGCGATAATGACGGAGTGCGAAAAGAATTGCTCACCGCTGAGCGTCGTCAGTTTGAACGGCCGCTGCGACATGTCGATATCGACAATGTCGTCGGTGACGATACGAGTCCCGAAATTGGCCGCCTGCTGACGCATCAGTTCCATCAGTTCAGGACCGCTCACGCCATGCTTGCCGTGCGGCGCCATGTAGCGACGCTTGTCGTCGGCAATGGACGTATCCAGATAGGCGGTCATATCGCCGACCGGAAAACCGGGGAAGTTTTCCACTTCGGTCGTCCAGGACAGCTGGCCGAGCGGCAGGGTCCCCTTCTGACGGTTTTCTTCGTTGAACGCGCCTTCGTAAACAACCGGATTCAGTTCCGCTCGCGCGGCGTAGATGGCGGCTGTCCAGCCCGCGGGGCCGGATCCAATAATCGTGACCTTTTCCGTCATTTCCAGGACCTGCTTCAACATGTTTCTTTGGACAGGCTCAGTCTACGTCCATCGCCGATTGAGCCCAAACCCGGACACTAACCGACTGATCAACATCCGACAACGGATCATCCGGGTGTAAAAAAAATTCCAGCAAACCGAATCCCTGCGGAAACCACGGGAAACACGGCAGACTTGTCATCCCGAAAGAACGCTTCCATGGAGGGAAAGCGGACTTCGAAAGGCTATTTCTTTCCGATCCGCAACAACACGCTCTGCCTATCGCGACCGGGCGTCGACCATGCCGAAATCTGTTCGACTTCCGTCCGCTTCAGCAAACCGGCCTCTTCTGCTTCGTCCCGTTCTTCCGTCCACTTTGGACCTTTAATCAGCAGCAGCTTGCCGACGGCTCCCCACGAAGGAGCGAACCAGCCGATCATCTTGCTGATGGAAGCCACGGCCCGAGCTGTGACAAAATGAAAGTGGTACCGTTTCAGAATCGCTTCCGCTCGATCCGAATGGACCTGAATCTTCAGGCCGAGCGATTTCACAATGTCCTGCAGCGCGATGGCCTTCTTGCCAATGGAATCACACAGCGACATCTTTACATCCGGCCGAAGAATGGCCAGCGGAATTCCGGGGACTCCTCCGCCCGATCCCACATCCATGACGCGTGCGTTCTCCGGGATGTGTTTCGACAGTTCCATCGTGTCCAGCAGATCTCGCGTGACAAACAGATCCCAGTCCGTATGTCGCGTCAGATTCAGCCGGCTGTTCCAGTCCCAAAGCAGCCGACAATATCTGGCCAGCTTTGCCGCCTGATCTTCCGGAACGCTCAGCCCATGAGCGTTCATTGCCGCCTGAAGCTGCAGAAGGTCGTCTTCCGGAGTGTGCGTGTCCGCCTGGGTATGTTCTAAATCCTGCAATGAAATGAAGCCTTCTGTAGGTCGATCTGTCTCAGATCGACATGTGTGCATTTGACAACACTATCCCGCCTGCCATCCCGAGCAAATTGCATGCACGGTTCGCCTTTGCGGCAATATGAGAATCCTTTCCGGCAGAAAGGACCTCCATGGAATTTCATCCGATTCGACGGAAAGAAAATCGGCTAGCGCTTTGTCAACCGTTAAAGTTCGGGTTGCGTTGTGTTTGTACAACGGACTTCCAGTTCGTGATTTCAGCTTTTGTCGACGGACTGGAAGTCCGTCGTACCCGAAAAACAAGCGTTGACAAAGCACTATCGCCTCAGGCTCAAGTCGATTGGGTTCGTTAGCGAACGCAGACCATCGGTCTACACCAGCCCGAAGACCAGATCCATCTCTTCTGAAATGCGTTTCAGCTCAGCCTCATCGCCGCCACCGACTTCGGCCGCACACCAGCCGTAAAAATTAATTTCCTTCAGAGCTTTTCGCACATCGGCGTAGTCAATGTCGCCTTCAGAAATGCGAGCCCACTTGTCTTCAGCACGGTTGTAGCCTTTGATGTCGAGCTTGAAGACTCGCTTGCCAAGCTGGCGAATCCAGTCACCCATGCTGCCGTATTTCCAGTGGTTGCCGATGTCGAACTGCATCCCGACCCATGGTGAATTCAGCTCGTCGACAAACTTCACATACTTGTCAGCGTTCTGAGTGTGATCGCCTTCATGATTGTAATGAAAATGATTCCAGACATTTTCGATCACAATCTGAACGCCCAGCTGCGCGGCCACAGGTACGGCCAGAGAAATGTTTTCGATGGACCGCTTCCAGATTTCGTCTTCGGTTCCGTCTTTCCCGTGCCCCACAACCAGCAGCACCGAATGTCCGCCGACAGCGTGAGTATCTTGAATCGCAGACTTCAGAGACTCCAGTGCTTTGGCTCGAACATCAGCACTGGCATCGGTATGTCGAACATCCCAGTGCGTGGAATTCACAGTACCGTCGACCGGCAGGCCGCTTTCCTGAATTGCCTTGGTGGTCTCTGAAACGTCCATGCCGGGAGCATTCATTTCGATACCCTCAAAGCCAGCGGCCTTTGCGGCCTTGAACTTGTCCGTCAGAGAGCCCGGAACATTGACCATGCCGATTTTCAGCGTCTTCCACAGACGACCTTTCAGTCCATCTTCTGCGGCTGCCACCAGAGTGGAAGCAAACGGTTGAGCCATCAAAGATCCAGCGCCTGTCAAAACAGAACCGGCCGTCATAGCGACCGCTGATGACTGCAGAAAACCGCGGCGAGAAAAAATGTCAGAGTTCATCGGTTGAGTCCTGATTGAGGCGGGTAGAATACGAAGGGCCATGTAATATCCGTTGTTGCGTGTGGGGCTGGGAATTCCATACAAGCTCGAAGCGCCAGCGAGTGAGCCGGGGCGTGCAAAGCTCACTCGCTGGCGCTTCGAGCTTGTATCAGCTGACCGACTCACCATGCCCGACGGCTATCATGCTAGCCTCAAACATCGGGAGTCGGTAGAGTCGGGGTGTTCGAATCTGAAACTCGCAGAGCCAAACAGCTCCGGATGTCGCAACGTTCAAGAAAAGATCGGGCTGAAACAATGAATTTTTTCCCGGACATTGAAAACCGTCGACAATTCCTCACCCAGACGGGCGTTGGCCTCGGAGGCATGGCGGTGGCCGATTTGCTCGCCAAAGACGCTTCGGCCGCCGAAGCTTCGGACCGCGGGATTCTCGGCGAACCACACTTTGCACCCAAAGCAAAGCGAATTATTTATCTGTTCATGTCGGGGGCACCGTCGCAACTCGATCTGCTGGACTACAAACCGATTCTGAACCAGCGGAATGGCGAGCAGTTGCCGGATTCGGTCCGAGGAACGCAGCGACTGACCGGAATGTCGGGCAATCAGTCTTCGATTCCCCTGGTCGGTTCGCCGTTTAAGTTTTCGCAACACGGCCAGGCCGGAGCATGGTTCAGTGAACTGCTGCCTCACACCGCCAGCATCGCCGATGATCTGTGCGTGGTGAATTCCATGTACACAGAAGCCATCAATCATGGCCCGGGCGTCACTTTTCTGCAAACGGGAACTCAAATCGCCGGTCGCCCCAGCATGGGCGCATGGCTGAGTTATGGACTGGGGCAGGACAACGCCAACCTGCCTTCCTTTGTCGTGCTGATCACCAAAGACAAGGGCGGACAGCCGCTGGGGTCACATTTGTGGGGTAGCGGATTTCTGCCGACAAAACATCAGGGCGTGCAGTTTCGCGCAGCCAAAGACCCGGTCCTGTATCTCGGCAATCCGGCCGGTGTCAGCAGCGACAGTCGCCGGATGCTGCTCGATCGTCTGAAGGAGCTGCACGAACATCAGTTTGAAAAAATGCCGGACACGGAAATCCAAAGTCGCATCGATCACTATGAAATGGCCTACTCGATGCAGACCAGCGTTCCGGAAGCCACCGATATTTCTTCAGAGCCCCAGTCTGTTCTGGATGATTACGGCCCCGATGTCACAAAGCCAGGCACGTTCGCGGCCAATTGTCTGCAGGCTCGTCGAATGGCCGAACGCGGCGTGCGATTTATTCAACTCTATCATCAGGACTGGGATCATCACGGCGGGCTTCCGGGCGCTCTCCCGAACATTTGCAAAGAAACCGATCAGCCAGCCGCAGCCCTTGTGAAGGACCTGAAACGCTGCGGACTGCTGGACGACACGCTGGTTGTCTGGGGCGGAGAATTCGGACGCACGAACTATTGTCAGGGCAAGATCTCCGCAAACTTCGGCCGAGACCATCATCCTCGCTGCTTCAGCATTTGGATGGCGGGCGGCGGCGTGAAAGCGGGATCGGTTTACGGGGAAACGTGTGAGTTTGGTTACAACATAGCAACGGATGGCCTGCACATTCACGACCTGCATGCGACCATCATGCACCTGCTGGGCATTGATCACGAACGACTGACCTACAAATTCCAGGGCCGCCGCTACCGCCTGACGGACGTTCACGGCAAAGTCGTTCAGGGCATCCTGAGCTAATCTCAACAATTCCTCGTTCCAGGGCTCCAGCCCTGGAACGAGTTGAACACCTCAGGTCTGTTCGCCCTGCCACACGACCTTGCTCTTGCTCATCAGATCGTGCATTGCCTTTTTGTCAGCTCGGAAGAAGCACATCACAAAACCGAGATACAAAGTCAGAGCTGTGACAAGCGCCGAGGCTGCTCGTCCAAATGCCTGCTGGCGTGTCTGCGGTTTGTCGTCATCGCGCAACACGATCAGGCCAATGCTCCATTTGCCAAGTGTCGCGCGAGCCGCGCCGGATTCACCGGACGAGAAATAGAAGCCCCAAATTCCCAGAGTCGCGATGGCTCCGATGATCTGGGCCAGCATATCGGCGATGCTCCAGCCATAAAAATGGAAGAGCAGCCCGAACAGCGTTCCGATAAAAAATCCTACGCCCGAAAACAGTGTCATGATGATAGAGTCGACCAGGTACGCCAGATAACGCGGCCCGAAACCGGCCGGTTCAAGGTCCGGAAACTCATTGACAACGGCAAGGTCGGAACGGAAGTACAGACCATACAGACCGATGACCCGCATCATGAAGACTGCAGGAAAACTCATCAGCGAACAGATGATAAAGAAGAAGATAAACAGGGCCGAAAAAACAATCGGCATCTGGTAAAACAGGAACCGCAGATTTCCTTCGCCAAAGTCCATCACATTTCCCTTCAGCCATTCCAGAGCGGCCGCTTCCTGCGTGAACAGCCAGTTGGAAATACTCGACCGCATCACGACGCCGGCAATCGTGACGGCAATCGGAACCAGCAGCACCAGAAAAATGTTCATGCCGAAGACATAAAGCGACGGAGCAAGTGTCTTCCCGAAGTCGCGCACCATCCATGTCAGCAGCCAGGCGCGATACGAATACTTCTGAGCCATGTGGACCACCGCCGCCGGCAGGACCAGCAAAGGAACCAGCATGATGACAGCCACCAGGATCCCGGCAGCCTCGGGACTGAACGGGAAAATGCCCATCGGTAACAGTAACAACGGAACCGTCAGCACCGTGGGCCAGAAATAGAATCGGAAACCCATCGTGATGTTGCCGAAGAAATCCTGAGTGAATCGCTTTACCTTTTTTTCACCCGCCATTGTGACGCCGGCAATTGTCGTGGCCAGAGTCCACGCCCAGCCGCCAAACCCAAGCTGAAATACCAGAGTCATTCCCATCCAGAATAAGGAAGGCGGTTCTTTTCGCGCTTGAATCTCAGGTATTGGCAGCGTGATCGTGGTGCCTTTCGCCGTGTAATAGGTCCCGTCATAAACAACGTTTGATCCGCCTTCCTTGGGGACCTTAACCAAGACGCTGCCATCTTTGATTTCGATGTTGGCGCCGCCGGCTTTCACCATGTCGTGAAGCGACTTCACGCGATTTGTGACGTAGTAATTGAGCGCAAACAGGCTGGTCATTGACATTGACAGACAGATTGTCCAGACCACAGCCGTCTGCACACCAAACTGCCAGTGCTTCTTCAGGAACTTCCAGCCGTTGGGCCAGAGAGTCGAATAGAATTCTTCTGGCGGCGGCCCTTTGCGTTCGACACGTCTGCGCTGTTTATCACTTAGCGATCCCGTGGCGATGGTGACACCGCATTTGGGGCATTCGACATCATCGTCACGAACCGGTCGTGCACAGCCTGGGCAAACTTTTCGCTTCGTATCTTCTGCGCGGTCCAGATCCAGGCCCGACAGAAAGTCGTCCGGATTTTCCTCCGCAGGCTTGGGTCGGGGTCGTGTCCGTGGAGCGGCTGCTGCGCTTGCCGCTGGTGCTCCCGCGGCGGGAACCAGAACTCGTCCGCCGCACTGCTTGCACTTGACCGCTTTTCCGGCGGCCTGATCGGAGACATTCAGGACAGTCTGGCAACCTTCACAGCGAACCTTGATCGGCATATTCAGTCTCGTGCAGCTCTGACAGCAATTTCACAATGAAAAACAGCATTTGCGCAGGCAATTTAGCAGACGCTTCCGCACGAGCAACATACCGCCAAAAGAAAGGCCGCGGGAGCTTTATTCTGCCTTCCCACGCGGGTTCCTCGGGGAATTGCATTTCCTCCGGCCCAATGTCGGTTTCAAAATAGCGACCGGCAGGCGTTCAACCTGCGTCAGGGCTCTGTTAGACTGCCCGAACAGAAATACTGTCGATCTGTGGCCGATCTGGCTGGGGATACTGGTTGTGGCGAACAATGCTTCCGATACCGAACTGATCAGCCGCGTCGCCAATGGCGATCAGAACGCATTGGCGGAACTGTTCTCACAACACCGTGATCGCCTGTGGCGCCTTGTCACGTTTCGCATGGATCCGCGTCTGCACGGTCGCGTTGACGCCGACGACATTCTGCAGGAAGCGTGGCTGTCCGCTGCTCAGCGAATCGACCACTTCCTGATTGACGCGTCGCGATCCATCTTCGTCTGGTTCCGACTGATCACCTGCCAGACTCTCGTCGATATTCATCGTCGCCACCTGGGCACGCAAAAACGCAACGCCGGCAATGAATTCTCGATTGATCGCGGCTGGGCTTCCTCGTCGACGTCGTCGTCTTTGTCGTTTCATCTGCTCGATCATCTGACCACGCCCAGCGAAGCCGCAGTGCGCGAAGAGATGTCTCAGCAGCTGAATCAGGCGCTAGGCGATATGAAGGACATCGACCGCGAAGTGCTGGCCCTGCGTCACTTTGAACAGCTGACGAACCGCGAAGCCGCGCAGGTTCTGGGCATCTCCGAACAAGCGGCCAGCGACCGCTATATTCGTGCGCTCGGGCGACTGAAAACGGCGATGACATCGCTGCCCGGCTTTCTGCCGTAAGACCGGCCTTACACAAATGGCGTGGACTTAACGTATTTTTTTGCGGAACGCGCCAAGCGTTTCGATTTTCCCTGCAAAAACGGGGGTGCCGAAAGTCCTGGCGACTTCCGCTACGCCTTAAGTCCACGTCATTTGGCCTTGCACCGGCCGTACTTCCGCTTCGACTGCTGCCACCGCTCTTCACATGAAAACTTTCCACAATCGCCGCAGCTTCACACGGTCCGGGCAAGTCGGGAAGTTTGGCCGACCTCGCACGCGGATAGTGGCTGAATTTCGCTGCACTGGTCGATGAGAATTTAAACTGTCAGTGCCGCTGCGCGCCCAATCGCGCAGGTCCGACCGACAGAACCGTTTCGCTTGTGACCACAAGCCCAGCTGACATTGCAGTGTTGAGGCAAATCGATGGTTAAAGTTGCCCTGGATAAACTGGAACAGGACGAAGCCTCAGGCTCCGAACCAAAGCGTAAGCCGGTCCCGCGAAAATCCGGATCGAGCTGGCTTGTGAAACTGTTTCTGCTGGGCACCGTTCTGGTGGCTGCGGCTCCCAGTCTGATTTCTCTCAGCGGCCAGGCTCCGGCCCTGCTCAGCAAGGTCCATCCGCGGCTTGCTCAGACGGTTTCGTTTCGAAGTCTCACCGTACACTGGTGGACTCCTCTGGAAATCACGGATCTGAAAATTCGCGATCTCAGCAATGTCGACGCTGAGCATCCCATTTCCGAAGCCCCGCTGCTTTGTGAAATCGAACGTGCCACGACCATTGAACCGCTCTGGCGAATCGCTTTGAACGCCGGCCGTGGAACAGGTCTGCTTGTCACATCACCAAAATTGAATCTGAACACAGACGATCAGGGCACCAATCTTGACCGAACCGTGACCGCGTTGTTTGGCGATTCCCCGGACAGCACTGAGTCTCCTCGTTTTCCCTTTCGGATGACGATCGAAGACGGCAGAGTTGAACTTCGATCCAGCATGGCCAGTCTGCTGAAGGCCCAGTCAACGCCAGCCGGCGATGCATTGCCAGTCGAATCGGACGTACAGCCTGAGGCTCCCGTTGAGCCCCCTGCCGCATCGGTTGTGTCTGCAGAAGTCACCGCCATTAATGGCGCCTTTTCCACAATGGATACGGAGCGCTGGCTGCCGGAAATGAAATTGACGGCCGAAATCCGCGGAGATGGCTCAAATCGAGTGTCTCGCAAATCCGCCGCGCGGCCAACTCGCATTGCCGCGGGGCTTGATGAAATCGTGAACGACTTCCCGGATGTGCCGCTGGAAGATTTGGCTGGTGCCGATGCAGCGGGCGACACGACCGGCGCCAGAATCCAGATTCAGCTTCGGCCTCGCGCCGACGAAAAGGGTCGCCAGACCATTCAAATTGGTGCGCGGGATATGGACCTGCGACTGTTGCAGCCGTTTCTTTCGATGCTCGGTCTGGACATCGCATGTGAAGGATTCGTTTCCGGTGGCGTGGATGCGCGTCTTGCCGGAGCAAGTCTGAACGACGGAATTGTTGGACGCCTGAAGCTGACCGGCGATCAGGTCCGCATTCGCCAGCATGCCTGGTCGGTCGACGAGTGGCTGCTGCTGGGAAAAACGGATGCCAGTGGCGCAGTCGCGATGGCGGAGGATGGAATTCTTATTCAGGATCTGATTGTTCAATCCGACGTGGCCCAGTTGACCGGATCGGGCGAGCTTCGGCACAATCGTCCGGCCACGAACGTCGGTGATGACAGCAATGCCCGACAGCAGATTGAAGTGACGGGCTCCGTGGATCTGGTGCGGCTGACGTCTTCGCTCCGGCGGACTTTGGCCCTGCATGAGGATGTGAAAATTCAGAGCGGCCGCGTGACATTTGGCCTGCGCGGCTCTGCAGCAACCGCGGACGAAGTCGCTTCCGGACGCAATGTTGAAACTCCGGCATTCGCGGATTCAGCGGTGGCGTCAGACAAGATTCCGACTGCGTCTGGCACGGTTGCAATGGTTCCTGTTGCAATGGTCCCCGTTGCGATGAGTCGTGAGCTGTCTCAGAACGGCACATGGCAGCTTGTCGTAAAGACCGAAGATCTCTCCGCCATGCGCGCCGGGCAGCCGCTGAAGGTGGATTCGACAATGCGACTGGACGCTGTCGGACCATTCACCGAAGGCTTGCCGACACTGTCACGGGCACGGTTAACGGCCGGCTTTGGTACGATCGACTGTGCTCCGGACAAAGCGGCCTGGAAAATTTCCGGCCTGCTGCAGCCAGACGCCTTGTGGCAGCAGCTGCAACAGTTTGCCAGCGTGCCTCAGCCGGGTCTGCACGGTGACGTCAGCTTTCAGTCACGACTGGCGATGAAAGGCCAGACGATTCAGCTGACGGATCTGCAGATGAACTCTTCAGATATTAAAGTCAGCAGCATTGCTCTGGGAATTACGACCTCTCAACCCGTAACGTCGATGCTTGATGGCACCGTCCACGTGGAAGGAACAGGGGCTGCAATCCGCACCCTGATGTCACCGTGGCATGATGCGTCCTGGCTGTCGAATCGAACGAACATTGTTGCCGATCTGACAGCTGCGCCGTCACGAGAGATCCAGCTGGCGATTCGAATTTCTCCGGAGAACGTTGCCAATGTGCAGCGTTCCAATGTTCTGTCGGTGGCTAAGACTCGAACGCGTGCAATTGCCGTCGCGCGAGCAGCCAGTGCAGATTCGTCGTTCGTTGTTGATGAGGCCGATATTAATCTGTCCATGCTGGCCAAAGAGGGTGGTCAGCGTTTTGAGATCGAAAAAGGGTCCGTCAAACTTCCGGGTCTGGCTGCCCTGCTGACAGGAACCGTATCGGTTCCGGACAACGATTTGTCCGTTGATCTGGTCTCGGACACGACCTATGACCTGGATGTCCTGAGCCGGCGATTGTTTACTTCAGATTCCGGAATCAGTTTTTCTGGTCAGGGCCGCGATACGTTTCGACTGACGGGATCTCCGTCGGCATTGAGCGGACCATCGCAGCGATCCGGTCCCGGCACTGCCACAGCTCAGCCGTCACTGAAGGGAAGCGGAACAGTCAAATGGACGTCAGCGGAGATCTGGGGATTGCAGGTTGGTCCTGCGTCCGTTCAGGCCAGTCTTGAGAACAGTCTGCTGCGAAGTGCTCCCATCCAATGCACGTTGAATGGCGGCGAAGTGAACATGATGCCTCAGTACGACTTTTCCAGTTCACGTCTGCAACTGGGGACCGGCAGTCGCGTCCAGAATTTGCAGGTCAGTCCTGAACTGTGCCGCACATGGCTGGGCTACGTGGCTCCAATGCTGGCGGACACAGCAGAAGTCAACGGCCATGTTTCGGCCCGCGTCGAACGTTTTCTGTGGGACTTTAATATTCCGGAGAACTCCGATGTTCTGGGGCAGCTGACGATTCATCAGGCCCAGGCGTCGCCCGGTTCTTCGCTGGCTTCCATGTTGCAGGTCCTGGAACTTTTGCGGAAGTCCGGCGACAGCAGTGCCAGTCTGGCCGATCGCTCGCTTGTGCTTCCGGAACAAACAGTGCCCGTTCAGATTCGGCAAGGCTATGTCAGTCATCAAGGCCTGACCATGGAACTGTCCGGATACCGCATGAAAACCAGCGGAGCCGTGGGACTGAATAAGCAGCTGCAAATGACGATCGATCTGCCTCTGGAAAAATCCACGGCAACGGCCAGCGGCCGCAGTGTGAAGATTCCTTTGCGAGGCACGATTTCTCAGCCACAGCCCGACACCGTCGCGCTGGTGCAGGGCCTGGGTGTACAGAAGATTCAAGAAAAGCTGGGGCTTGGTGACCAGGCCGAGAAGGTCGACAAGACGCTGAATAAGCAGTTGAATAAACTGTTTGATAAGTTCTGATTGCAGATACAAAGTCGACACATGGTGCCGGCCTGGATTTGGAATAGCAATTTCAATTTCCTCATCCGCCCCTGACCTTGCGTCAGAGGTTCATGCCAACTGTGCAGAACCGCGTTATCGGACTGCGTAAATCTTCCACTCACGGCCTTCCCACAGCGGTTTGCTTTCGAACGGACCGAGAATTCTTGTCACGATAAAATCGCAATCCGTCTGCTTTCGAAGTGTCCTCAGATCGGCCTCGTCATACCGCAGGTCGGAAGAACTTTTCAGCGTCCAGTCGTGCAGCATCCACAGGCGTTTGTTCCAGGTGAGAATTCCGGCGGCATCCTGTGGGCAATCTTTGTAGCACACGAATTCAGCCCGCTCTGAGAACCACTTGAAGCCAAACGATTCGCGCGGTGTCAGGAACAGCGAATCGTTCGACGTGTTCAGCCGAATCCAGTCACATGCGGCCCGCCAGTCGGCAAACTGAGCCGCCGTGTAACCGGCCGGAGCACTTTCCCGGGTTCGCCATGCCTGAAGCACTGGCACCACGACGGCGAACACAAGCAGCGCCGCACTAAAAACCGTGCCTCCACAACATCGCGATCCAATCACAGGCCACGACCGCGTTTCGCTCGACTGCGGTGCATTCGTCAGCGATGCGCTCGAGAGCCGGTGACAAATGTCCTGCAGGATTCGCGACACCAGCAGCGCCAGAGTGACAGGCAGCAGGGCGTCGAAACATCGGAACGGATAAAACTTGAGCAACGCGGCTCGCCATTCCCAACCGTTCATTTCCTGAGCCGCCTGGGTATGCCAGCCGATCAGAACTCCGGCAATCGCAATCAGTCCCGATATTGCAAACAAAGTCAGGAGACAGGCCAATGCGCGCGATCGCTCAGCGGGTAATGTTTCGTCAGCCGAAAGTTGAGCCGCTCGGTTCCGGCCGGACCACCAGAGCCACATCGCACTCAGCACAATTCCGGTGACAACGACGCCCGCGTAAATCCATTGCGAGCGAGTCAGTTCGGTCGGATCCAGATGATGCTTCAGCCTCCTGAAAACCTGATAGAACGAAGCCAGCTCCCGGTCCTTCTGCGGAATCCTCTTGTCCATCACCAGCCTGAGCGCAGGGATCAGACCGGGCAGCGAAACGACAAGTGTTGTGAAACCAAAACCCAGCAGTCCGGCAATGGACTTCAGCAGGCGTGTACGCGTGCGAACCAGCAGCACGCAACTCGCCAGACAGACGCACGCAGCCACCCATCCGCCGACCACTGGATGCAGCGAACATCCAACACCGCACAACAAGCCGGCCGCTGTCATCCAGCCGGGACAGGTCCGCTGTTGCCCGCGAATCCATAGGCTGATGGTCATGAAGCAAAATCCCCAGGCGGGAACCTTGGACTCAAAACCACCCAGCAGCCACTCGCCCGAAAAACTGCCCGCGAGACTGAATGATGCAAACAGGCCGGCCGCGATCAGGCGAAACACGGCAGTCAGCTGAAGCGATCGCCCCAGCATGTCCCATCCCACGGCCAGCAGCACCGCAGACGTCAGTCGCCCCATCATCGCGATGGCATCCAGCGACAGAAATCGAGTGAGAAATCCGGTGAGCCAGAAGAAACAATAATGCGCGTTACGGGACGTCAGAAAGAAGTCGCGGGAACACCACGTGGGATCTTCGAACGCCCGTGCCTTGGCCAGATAGTGCGGCTCGTTGACTCCGGGAATCGGACTGGCGACCAGCGAAACGGCGGCAAATAACCCGGCAATAAACAAACTCGACCACAGAAGAGTCGAAAGAGACTCCGCCTGTGGTCGGCTTGATTCATGACTGATTAGTCGTGATGAACTCACTTCTTCTTCTTTGCAGTCGCCTTCTTCGCAGCGCCCTTAGCGGATTTTTTGGCCACTTTCTTCGCAGCCTTTTTGGCCGCGAACGCGTTGATCGCTTTTGATTCGCCGCCAGCAGCCTTTTTTTTGCCTGCTCCGCCTTCAGCCTTGCCACCGAACGCCTGATCCCAGTTCTTCCAGAATGCAGGAGTCGTTCCGGTCCGAACAATCGGTCCGCTCATATGATCCAACCTTTTTCCATTTGTAAACTTACCAGTCACATCCTCTGAGGACATTCGCTGCGAGATTTGCTGCGCGGCGAGCCCCCACAAGTGCGGATCTTGATGGTATGGACCTCAATCGTCAAGGTGGCCGGTGGACGATGCTCGAGTTCATTCCCGCGTGAACCTCACGGACGGACGATTCTGCCAGAGTCCGTGGCTCGAAGATAACCGGTCCGTTACCATGCCGATCCCACCGAATACCGTGCTCCATGCAATGCCGCCACGATTCACTCCCTCTGCAAACCATCGGCATCACCATTCACAGGAAACGCTGACATGATTGCGATCCGCACAACAGTCGACCGACTGGCCTTTCGAGTTCTCTGCTCCTTTGTTCTTTTGGGGATGGCAACTCCGACCGCCTTCGCGGAATTCAAAGCAGGCGCGGCTGTAATCGATGTCACACCGGACAAATTACCCGTCCTCGTCAACGGCGGGATGACCAGCCGAAGTATCGACAAAGTCAAAACCCGCGTGCAGGCACGAGCCATCGCGATGAGCGACGGAAACGAACAGCTGGCGATTGTCGTTGTTGACAGCTGCATGATCGGACGCGTTCTGCTGGATGACGTGAAAGCTCTGGCCAAACTGCGGACCGGAATTCCGACGGACCGAATTCTGATTTCTGCCACTCATTCGCATACAGCGCCGGCTTCGATGGGCTGTCTGGGGACAGACGCTGATCCCGATTACATTCCTTTCCTGCGTGAAAAACTGGTAGAAGTCATCGCCGCCGCGCAGGCCAATCAGGAACTCGCTCGCATTGGTTTTGTTAAGGCCATGGCTCCTGAATTTACAGCGCTGCGCCAATGGATTCGCCGGCCGGACCGCATTGCAGAAGATCCGTTCGGCAACATGACGGTGCGTGCCAACATGCATGCAGGAGCCAACTGGGATGATGCTGTGGGTGAGGCAGGTCCCGAGGATCCTGAACTGTCGCTCATTTCTCTGCAGTCCAGGGATGGCCGACCACTGGCGGTGCTCGGAAATTTCTCAATGCACTATTTCGGTGATGCAGACATCAGCGCGGATTACTTTGGACTGTTCTCCGAAGGACTCAAACTGCGGATTGCGCCGGACAGCAAGTTCGTCGGTATCATGTCACATGGCTGCAGCGGTGATATCTGGCGTCGCGATTACACGAAACCGGAATCGTGGAATCCCAGTTTAACGATCGACGCGTACACTCAGGGACTGCTGGACATTGCAATGAAAGCCTATGACGGCATCCAGTATCGCGATGATGTCACGATCGGCATGGCCGAACAGCGGATGACTCTGAAATATCGCGTCCCCAATAAACAGCTGCTGGAATGGTCACAGCGAATCGTTCAGGAAACGGGCGACCGACTGCCCCAGACCACCCCGGAAGTGTACGCTCGCGAACAGATCATGCTGCATGAAGCGCAGCAGGCCGAAATCGTGGTTCAGGCACTTCGAATTGGCGACATCGGAATTGCGACGACTCCGAACGAGACATACGCCATCACCGGCCTGAAAATCAAAGCGGCCAGTCCGCTCACGCACAACATGGTGATCGAACTGGCCAATGGCGGGGACGGTTACATTCCTCCGGCCGAACAGCATCCTTTTGGCGGCTATAACACGTGGACCGCGCGGTCTGCCGGGCTGGAGGTTCTCGCCGAAGCAAAGATTACTCAGGCCGCCATTTCTCTGCTGGAAACCATCAGCGGAAAGCCTCGCAAGTCATACGAACTTCCGACCGGACCAGCCTCCGAGGCCATGAAGTCTCTGAAGCCCCGGGCGTGGTGGAGACTGAACGAATTCACGGGCCCGATTGCGGTCGATGCCAGCGGACACAATCATCAGGCCGCCTACGAAGCCGCAATCACTTACTATCTGGAAGGTCCGCAGTCAGCGGAATTCTGTGGCTCTGAAGCGATCAACCGCGCGCCGCATTTTGTTGGCGGACGCCTGCGGGCTCAAGCAGAACATCTTCCCAAAGCGTACAGCGTTTCGCTGTGGATCTGGAACGGCATGCCGAACGACGGTCGTGATGTCAGCGGCTGGTTTTATTCGCGAGACTATGACAACGGCCTGAGCGCCTTCGGTGAACATCTGGGGCTAGGCGGCAAAACCGGGCACACCGGAAAACTGATCTTTCAGTACGGCCAGTCGGCGGAAACAATTCTGGCCGGCAAGTCCGAAATTCCCCGCTGGTCCTGGAGCCATGTGGTTCTCGCGCGCGATGCTGAAAAGGTCCGAGTGTATCTGAACGGACAACTCGAAATCGAAGGCTCCGCCCCGGCCGTGGAGATCAGCGAACTCATGCTGGGCGGACGAAGCGACAACGATTCCAACTGGGAAGGCCGTCTCGATGAGATCGCTGTTTTCGATCGTGCCCTGAGCCCCGCAGAAATTGCAAAGCTCCAGGCGAAGTGAATGCTCCTCGCAGGCATGGCTGAAACATAATTTCCGATTTCCGATCCCCGATCCCCGATCAAAAATCTCACTCCCCTAAAACCAGTCTTTGTTCTGGCCACGAACGCGATGCTGCTGGCCGGCGCGTGCGGCGTAACTGCCCAATGCCGCACCCGCCGCCTGAGCCATCGTCTGCAGCAGAATCTGAGCCATCGGGCCCTGCAGGACCGCGCTCGCCTGGTTGGCGACTGGCGAGTCCAGGTGCTGAACGCGATACAGATTCTGATAGGCGGTGTCGGGATCCAGCGTTCCGGCCAGCAGGGACTGCAGTTGTGACTGAAGATCAAACTGGTCATCAAAAACTCGCCGCGGGTGATCAAACTGGGCGCGTCGACATTTCGACGCCAGCTCGTTGATTCGAGCAGTGCGTTTGGCTGCCTCGTCGGCAGCGCTGAAGAAGCGATCCAGCTGCTGCTTTTTCTCACTCACCTGATCGTCGATATGCTTCAGTCGAGCCACCACCTGATCATCGGTCAGTTCGGCCGTCTGAGCAGCGCGAGCGGCCACCAGTGATCGCTCGGTGCGCTGAATCATGTTCTGAAAAGCTTTCAGCGCGTCCTGATACCAGGGACAATCGGGCGATTCCAGTTCCGCCAGCTTCCCGCGAGCCAGCTCTTCGCCCTTGCGCGCGATCTCGGCGGCGGCTCCGGCACTTTCCTGTTCTCGGCGCACTCCGGCTCCTTCCGCCTGAGCCTGAGGCAGTCCAAGGGAATTGGCTGCGGCCATCTGACGGCGTTCCACTTCTTCCATTACCGCTTTCACGGCCTTCTGCTGTTCGTCAATCAGTTGCCGCATCTGCGATGGAGCCGATGTGAGAAATTTGTACCCGGCCGCAGCGCGAGGAAAATCGATCAGCCGCGAAACCGAGCGGTCCAGGCGTCGAGCCAGCCCGCGACTCTGATAGCTGTCTGTCCCGAAACCGTTCTTCCACAGATACTGAAACAGTCGACTTTGCTGATAGTTTGGCAGCTTCGTGTGTGCGTCACTGTCGACCTGCTGCAGATTGGCCTGAGCCTGTTCCAGTCGCGCCTGTCCCTCCGCCGCTTCCCGGGAAAGCGCCTGAAATTCCGTATCCCCGGCCATCTGATCGGAAAGCCGCTGTGCCAGTTCATCACACTTTACGGTCAGCTCATTCAGACGACTGCACAGCGACTTCCAGCGCTCGTCCGTTGACGCTCGCAACGTGGTTGCCTGCTGAAATCGTTCCGCGCGTTGTCGACGAGCGTCCTCTTTTCTCAGAATGATACTTTGCAGAGTCGTCTGCATCTCCGACCAGCCATCACGGACCACATCGTCGTCAAGCCGCGGCAGATACAGCTGAGCCAGTTCGCGAAAGGAGTCCGACTGACTGGTCACAAGTTGATCGATCTCCGCGGCGGCTTCGTGAGCCGACGCGCGGGCCTTTTGTTCCGACACGCTGGCCGCCGCCGCGAAGTCCGTGATTCGTCGAAGGATGTCCTGTCCGGAAACTGGCATTGAGCAACTCAGACCTAACAAGGGAAAAGATTCAGACGAGCCCTGATACCGCGCCTGCAGCTGACAATGGCTGCTAAGCACCCACGCCTAAGTTATTGGGCATAATTCGTTTAACGGCGAGCCGTAGGCGTAGGCAAATTAACAGAAAACCGACGCCTTCGGCTTGCCGTTAAACGAAGAAAATTATGCACGGGTGCTGAACAACGGCAGTTCGCCAAAGATGAGCCTAAAACAGTTGAGCCTAAAATATCAGCCGCCACATCAGCAGGATCACAAGCACCGTGCCAACTATCATAGCCAGCGACATCCGCCGGATATACGCATGAGCCAGAAACACCCGGAAGGACGACGGTGGATCCCGATAAGCGTGCTGCGTCGAAAAATACTGTTCAATGGCCGCATCAACATCGGCCTCGGTCATCCGATCCCCGGTGACGGCCGCGGCCTCCAGCAGACGCTTTCGCATCGCTGCGCGAATCTCTGTGCGTGCCAGAGCCACTTCGGCCTGCGCACGTTCCTGCTGCATACCGCGAGCCACCTCAAGGACACGCAGCGTTTCTGACAGCTTCAGCTCGGGAGCCACTGTTTCGTACCCCGTTTCTCGAAGCCCGGCTTGTTCGTTGATCATGACGGCATTCCTTCACAGCGGCATTGCGGTCCGCGGGAAGTTTGATAAGTTGACTTCAAAACTTCCTGTTCCCACATCGACTGCTGCCAGTAACGTAAAGGCTATTGTAATGAGTTCTGCAACCCCCGCTTCCCCTGAGCCGTCCAAAACCACGCAGCTCACGGTTGCTGATGCCTCAGTGCCCGCATCAACACGGCCCGCATCCACGATGCGTCACTATCTTGATCGGGCGATCACAGTATTGCAGCGTTTCGGCCTGTCGACAACAGGCGATTCCGGAGACGAACTGATTCAGCTGCTGGAAAGTGTGAAACATGTGGACGAAGCCCGAGCTTTGGCCATTGCGGATGTGATCAAACACATGAGCACCTTCAATCGGCTGGTGCGTGAAAATGTCGAAAATATTCGCATCGGAAATCGCTATCTCGAGATTTCCCAGATGTTCGATTCGGTCCGGGAAGATTCCAAGATGCTGATCTCCCAGCTGGCCGACGGTCAGATCAGTCGCACCGAACGCTTTCAGAACTGGTGGATGAAGATTCGCCGGGGTACACCCAGCGACCGTTTCGAAACGATCGCCGACACCTATAAAGATGTGTCCAAAGACACTCGTGATCAGCTGGATCGCGAAGACGCGATTATGGATGCCTACATCGACTTCCGCTTCGCCTTGAAGGAAGCCGAAATCATGGCCACGGAATTATACGAAAAGCAGCAGCCCGTTCTGGAAGCCGCCAAACAAAGCCTGGCCGACGCCCAGACCACCGTCGACAGTTACGAAGGCAACGAAGCGGCTCAGCGCGGTCGTCTGCAGTTGACTCGCGATGAAACTCAGATCCGCTTTCAGAATGAAGATCGCACCTACCAGCTTCTGAAGGACATCTCCGAAAATCTTGCCATCGGATACGATGTCGGAGAAACGCTGATCACAAAGTTGAAGCAGACGCATGATGTGAAAGACAGTGTCTATCGCCGTGCGGTGACCTTCTTCACAACCAACGAACACGTCTTCACGATCCTCGGCACCGTTTACACCAGCCAGCAGGGACTCCATGAAGTCACGGCCGCCACAGAAGCGATGAAAGAAGGAGTGAACAAGGGCCTCGAAGATATCGCTGATCTCGGTCGTGAACTTGAACGAGCGGCCATGAAAGCGGGCTATGGATCCACGATCAAAGCGGAGAGCGTTCAGAAGCTGGTCGATGCAATCACTTCGTTCCAGGTGGAATCGCTGACGATGATTGCCGACCTTCGCAAAGAGAGCGAACAGAACGCAAAAGAAATCCGCCGCGTCGTCGAAGATGGCAAACGACGGTTCCAGGAAACAACTGCGCGCTACGTTCAGGCCACCATCGCCGAATAGGCGTGGCTCTCAAGCTAAGATCGTGACTTAGGGTGGGACCAGAAAAGCGCCGGCCCACCATTTGCAAAAGCCTTAAGACAGTCGAATTGCGCGGACTCATCACGAGAGAATGCTTTAGCCTCTGCACATGTTGATGGATTTCCTCAAGAGCTTTCCTCCGTTGCAGCCTGCCATCACTCCGCCGTGAGTGCTCTTGCTATGCCGACGTGAAGCTGTGTCGAAGCTCCGCACTGCCAGCTCGCAGATGTGTATTTATTCATTGCCGTTTTTCGGCAATTGATCGCGCCCCTTTTCGCAAAGTCAGAAAATGCTCAATCTGGTCGCCTCACGCGACCTGAACGTCAAAAACAATGTTCTCTCCGGACTTACTGCGGCCTTATCTGGCTATTGCCAAAGTTCACGCGAGCGGTTCCTGCGTCTTTGACCGCCATCCTGGTTGTGACTTCGATCTCTGTATTTCTGAATTCCACGCTGGATACCAAACTGGCCGTTCAAAATAAGAAACACGTCGTGGTGACCGTGCGCGACATGCTGTTCACAAACGCCACAGCGCAGGCGGTCGCCAAGTCTGAATCAACGCTCACACCAGCCGAGAAATATGTGCAGAATGGAAAGCGTCTGCACCTGACTCATCTGAGTTTGGAGTGCCGCGCATTACTGAATCGAGCCGGAGATCTTGTCGAAGTCAATCTGTCGGAAGATCCGCAGTACCATGTGGCAACGGATCGCATCATCAAGAAAGTTCCAGGCTCCGCAGCCATCACGCCCACTCACTGCAGAAATTCGCGAGACGGAGGATGATCTACAGGCGAGGGACTAAACTGTTACTTCCAGACTTTCGCGAACAACGGCTTAAGCAGGTCGCGATTCATGCGATCATCGACCCGCCGCTCAGCGAAATCCAAGGCCAGCACGGCTTGATTTGCCTCCCAAAGGTGATGGCAGCCTCTCTCGAACGGCATGAGACGTGCCTAATTCTTTCGATGGCCGTAAAGAGTTGCTCAGCACAGTGTGAGAAAACTACGGGAATTGACCTACATGCCCGCCCAATGACTCAGTTCATGTGTGCTCCAACGGATGCAGGAAGCTCTGCTTGATTGGGCGTCATATTGGAGTCCAAACAGCCAGATTGTCGCCCTGCGAAAACGAATTGACATCCGATCAAAATTATAGCGAACCCGTTTTTTCAGAAGTCCTGGCCCTCCGATGTCGTCGGAGCGGGACTCGGCATGTTGAGCTGGTTTGCGTTCGTTGCGGCGGAGAATACGACGACGAAGAAGAAGTAGCCTGATCAGTTCAATCCGGGGTTCATTCAAAAGTAGCGCAGTTGTCTCAGGCACAAAAGGGGGAAATGCAATGGCGAATTCAACGATGGTCATTGAGACAGTGTTCACCGAAGGAGTGGCCCACCTGTCTTACTTGATCGGCGACCGTGCAACTGGCAAAGCAGCAGTCATCGACCCTCGGCACGACGTGGACGTGTACATCGAGCTGGCGAATAAACATAAGCTCTCGATCACTCACGTTTTTGAAACTCATATCCACGCCGACTTCGTATCGGGTACGCGGGAACTATGCGATCGCACAGCAACCGCCAAGGCAGTCCTCTCGGTTGAAGGCGGGGCGAAGTACGGTTTCGAGTGCGGCAAGCTGAAGGATGGTGACAAGATCGACCTCGGTCGCGTGATCTTGACCGCAAAACATACCCCCGGCCATACGCCGGAGCATATGTCCTATCTCGCTGCCGAAGGAAACCGACCCGAACAACCATTCGCAATCTTCAGCGGCGATTGCCTGTTCGCCGACTCGGTGGGCCGACCCGATTTGCTCGGCGACGACGCGACTGGAGGGCTGGCGAAGCAATTGTATAAATCTCTGTACGAGTTCTATCTCAAGCTTTCTGACGACGTGCGGGTCCACGCCGCCCACGGTTCCGGTTCCCCGTGCGGAGCAAACATCAGCGACCGGCTGATGTCCACAATCGGATACGAGCGGAGAAACAATGCGGCTCTCCAGTTCAAGGACGAGGCCAGGTTTATCGAGTTCGTCCTGTCCACCGCCCCGCCAGAGCCGGTGTACTACCCACGGATGAAAAAGATCAATGCGGATGGGCCAGAGATCTTGGGCCGTTTGCCATCCTGTCCGCCATTACCACCGCAAGAGTTTGCGGCGGCGATCAAAAAAGGCAACGCTCAGCTTGTGGACAATCGCCAGATGCGGGCCTTTGGAGGCGGCCACATCGCTAGCGCATTGAACATCGGGCCACGAGCCGAACTGTCGATTTGGGCTGGGTGGGTCCTCGATCCGAAGAAGCCGATCCTGCTCGTCTTGCGCGACGACGCTGATTTGCCAGAAGTCCAACAGCAGTTGCTCCGAGTCGGGTACACCGAGTTCAGCGGCTACTTACTCGGCGGCATGGAGCAGTGGGACAACCAGGCGCTGCCGATCACCAGGCTGGAGCAAATGTCGGTTCAGGAATTGAATGAGGCGCTTCCGCCACGTGATCTGCAAATTGTCGATGTGCGATCGCCCGACGAATGGCAGGGTGGTCATGTGCCAGGGGCGACTTACATCTTCCTGCCGGAACTGGTGAAGAAGGCGAAACGTCTCGACAAGAAGAAGCCGGTTGCCGTGTACTGCGACAGCGGGTATCGAGCCAGTCTGGCGGCCAGCATTCTTCAACGAGACGGGTTCACTGAGGTCCGCAATATACCCGGAAGCTGGAAGGCTTGGCGCGCCGCTGAATACGCGATTGAGAAGCCCAAGGAACAAAAGAAATCTTCCGATACCGACCGGTGATATATCGACCAGTGAAATGATGAGAACAGGAGAATGCACGATGACTCGATACGCGCTAACGGGGATTGCAATAGCCCTCGCGATTCCAAGCTGGGCGGTCGCTGCCCCGCCGGGAACTGACCCTTTGCAATACTCAGGTCCTGCATGGTCGCCGTATCTCGTCGGCGCGCTGATCGGATTACTGTCGATGGCGACATTCTATTTTTCCAACAAGCCGCTCGGTGCGTCTACCGCTTACGCTCGACTAGCAGGGATGCTCGGCAACTTGATCAACCGGCGTCACACCGAGTCGCTGAAATATTTTCAAGAGAACAAGCCGGTGGTGGACTGGGAAGTGATGGTTGTGCTGGGCGCAGTCCTCGGTGCGTTTCTCGCCGCCTGGCACGGAAGTGAACTAACGGCGGAATGGCTACCTGCAATGTGGGTAGCTCGATTTGGTGAAGACAGTCTCGCGCTGCGGATCGGAGTCGCGTTGCTGGGAGGAGTTTTCATGGCCTTCGGTGCGCGTCTCGCCGGTGGTTGTACCAGCGGACATGGTATTAGCGGCACGATGCAACTCGCCGTAGGTTCCTGGATCTCCGTCATCTGTTTCTTTATTGGTGGCATTGCAATAGCAATGCTGATGTTTCGACTTTCGTAATCGCAAGCACTGGAATGAATCATGACTGCACTGACACCATTGCCGGATAAGCCAGCCACGAAGTCAGTCGACAAAGGCATTCCCGAAATGGAAAGTTCCAAAAAGAAACCGATTGCTACATCTCAAATACTTCTTGGCTTGCTGTTCGGTGTGATTTTTGGCTTCCTGTTACAGAAGGCTGGAGTTGCGAAATACCACATCCTGCTTGGCGCATTGCTGCTGGAAGACTTTACTGTCGTCAAAGTCATGCTCACTGCGATCATCGTGGGAAGCATGGGGGTTCTCAGTTTGCATGCCCTTGGCCTGGTAAAGCTGCACATCAAACCAACGCGTTACGCAGCGAACATCATCGGTGGTCTTTTATTCGGCGTCGGATTTGGGCTGCTGGGTTACTGCCCTGGAACGGGCGCAGCCGCCCTCGGCCAGGGAAACTGGGATGCAATCGCGGGAGTTATTGGCCTCATGGCAGGTTCGTATCTCTTCGCGGAAATGTCAGGCTGGCTTGGAAGAACGGTTATGAAGTGGGGCGAGCGTGGCAATCTGACGCTCCCCGAACTCGTTCACATGAATCGCACGACGTTCCTACTGATCTGGGTGCCACTCTTAATCGCTACGCTCTTTGCCATCGATCGATTTGCAACTCGTTAACTTTGATTGTGTTTCTGGAGTCGCTGAGAAAGTGCTAACGATGAGTCGGCGATCATTCATACAGCGAGCAGTCGGAGCAGCTTTTTGGTTGTTTGGTTGGAGGGCGCGAGGAGCAGAAGCTCGGATGGGTAAATCGACGAGGAAGTGATTGCGAGAAAAATACTCGTCCTTTTTCGACAGTCGGAACTGCGCGGATTTTGATCGCCCCACCATGAAATGATCGTGGCCATCAAACGAAAATTCTCATCTTTTGTGGGGACCTGAAGTCACCTTGAGAACGATCGGCATTTGTCAGGTTCCTCGCACAGGTCTACAAAGTGTCACTTCGGAATGTCCAGTCTGCGGAGCATGATCAATGTGCCTGCACCGAGCAATGCGAGAAGCCATGCCATGACTGCGATCGACTCTTTGTAAGTTCGCCCCAGATGAATACGCTGGCCAGCCCGTTGAGCCATGAACAAATCTCGCCAATCCTGAGTATCTAATGCGGCGGATGCATAAAGGTTCTGAAGAGATCGCAGGTCAGGCCCCGACAACAACGGTTCATCAATCTCTCGTTCGTTTAACGCAGCAATTTCGCATGCACGCATAGCCCAGCGAGCCGTTGTCGCGAGGGAAAGAATATCAGTTGCCATGTTCATCTCCGGCACAGCCACGAGAAAGCCAGCCAGCACGATTTGAGGAATCATGATCAGGGAGACGGCAGACATGGCCTTGTTTAAGCTGAGCGCCGCCGACGAAATCAGAAGGCCAATCCCCATGCCGTTCCACGCGGCCATCGAGAGTGCCAGAAACCTAAGAATCAGGGAGCCCGCCGTATCGCCAAAGATCCATGCCAGGATTGTCAACACGGCAACCTGCACCGCCGTGAACAGCATCAGTGGCAATACCTTGCTGATCAGATACGCATCCATTCGAAGGTTTGCCAGACGTTCCCGCAGGTAGATCTTACGTTCCTCGACAATCCGGGACGCTGCAACGTTGCAACCCAGACTGATTGCGGCGAGCACCAGTAGAAAGTCGACCATTGCCACTTCGTCGCAGACAAGGCAAATCAGGGATGCGGTCAGAAATGGCAGCGTCAGTAATACATGTATCGTTGATTTATTGGACTTGTGAATTCTGATCAGTAGCTGCAATCAAACGCCTGGTTGCCCGCTGTTTCCGCGAGTAGTTCCAGCAGTGTTGCATCAGGTGGCAGATCAATTCGAATGGGAACAATCCCGGTGACACCGGACGTGTAGACGTCTTTGCCGTCCACATAAATTACATATTGCGTGGTGCGGCTACCGTCGTTATAGCCAACGACGGTAAAAATTTTTGGCTCCGTTTGGAATTGGGCACTTCAGGCGGGACGGTGCGTGGGCACCGTAGAAATCTCGGCATACTGAAAATTCGCGATTGATTAGGGGCTATTGCCGCAAGTCGGAGTTGACAGCCCACCAAGTGGGAAAGCTGTGCAGTTGTTTGTGAAATTCAGCGATTCAGACTGTGCAAACTTCCGGGTTTTACATGGACGACGATTGTTCCTCCGCGAACACTTTGCGAGATTCAACACTCGCAATTCACAAGGAGGAACGCGATGTCGGGCAAGGCGGCCAGAATTATGGTCTCGGAAAAGCAGCATGAAGAATTGCTGAGAATTACAAACGCAGCCACAGCTTCACAACAGCTCATCCAAAGAGCGCGAATCATTCTGCTCGCGTTTCAAAGGCGTCGGAACGAAGACATTGCTGACGAAGTTCAGCTCAATCGAAAACAGGTCGGGCTGTGGCGAAGACGGTGGAAGGAATCGTTTGACGCGCTCATATCTATCGAGTGTCGAGAACCAGCCGCCAAACTTCGCCTGGCCATCGAAAATGTCTTGAGTGACGCACCTCGCGCGGGGGCGTTCCCAACATTCACGGCGGAGCAGGTGACTCAGATCATGGCCGTGTCGTGCGAGCCTCCTGAGCTGTCGGGCCGACCCGTTACGGAATGGACTCACAGGGAACTGGCGGACGAGGTCGCGATACGCGGCATTGTTCCGTCGATCTCGGCCAGCCAGGTCGGTCGTTATCTGAAGGAGTCCGCGTTGCAGCCGCATCGCAGCAAGTACTGGTTGAACACCACAGAGAAGGATGACGCCGTTTTCCAGACTCAGGTTGAAGTCGTCTGTCAGACGTGGCGTGAGGCTCCGGATCTGTATTTTCAGGCAAATACGCACACGGTGAGCGTCGATGAAATGCCAGGACTTCAGGCGTTGGAACGTGCAGCCGAAACGATTCCGATGAAGCCCGGTCAGCCCAAGCGAATCGAGTACGAATACATACGACACGGGACTCTGTGTCTGATTGGAAACTGGCATGTTGTGCTGGGGCAGATGATTTCACCGACGATTAAACAGACTCGAACTGAAGAAGATTTTGCCTGGCATATCCATTACACCGTACAGACGGATCCGGATGCTGGCTGGGTGTTTGTGCGCGATAATCTGAACGTGCATTGCAGCGCGACCCTGGTGGGTTACGTGGCCGATTTGGAAGGCCTCGACAAGACTACGCTGGGGAAGAAAGATCGCAGTGGCATTCTGAAATCGATGGAGTCTCGGCAGGCATTTTTATCCGACCGCAGTCATCGAGTTCGCTTCGTGTATCTCCCAAAACATTCCTCTTGGCTGAACCAGATCGAGATCGTGTTTGGCGTCGTCGGTCGTCGCGTGATGCGTCGGGGCAACTTCAAAT
>Ga0209491_10002775_pt1 | contig 30347 bp, 31 predicted proteins | sample BON02_FD_187213 | JGI IMG/M metagenome (GOLD analysis project Ga0209491, IMG submission 187213) | Freshwater microbial communities from Lake Bonney liftoff mats and glacier meltwater in Antarctica - BON-02 (SPAdes) (version 2) | ecosystem: Environmental > Aquatic > Freshwater > Ice > Glacier...
CACACCCCGACGGGTTTGTAAAAGCCCGGCCCGGGCGCGGGATTCCGGATCGGTCGCAAGGAGAGTATAAGGAGACGAAGACACGCGATGATAGGGAAAGGGCGCTGAACTTGCCGGACGACCCCCTTGGGCGTCAATCCGATTGCGGCCTTGCTCCAGAAAGCTCATCCGGATAGGTAGCGGTCGTGAACTCCTCTGCCGACTCCTCTGCCGACTCCTCTGCCGACTCCTCCGCCAACTCGACCGCCAATTTGTGGAAGGCCATCGGTCCGGGCATTTTGGTCGCCTGTGCCGCCGTTGGTGGCTCGCATTTGGTCTGGTCCACCCAGGCTGGGGCCACATTCGGCTGGGCCCTCCTTTGGCTCGTTCTTCTCGCCAACATCCTCAAGTTCCCCTTTTTCCTCTACGGGCAACGCTACACCGCCGCGACGGGAGAGAGTCTCCTCGACGGTTATCGACGTCACGGCCGGGTCTATGTGTGGATCTTTCTCGCCATCAATATTCTCACCGGAACGATCAACATCGCCAGTGTCGGCATGCTGAGTGGAGCTTTGCTGGCCGGCTATGGAATCGCCGGAATCTCCATCCCCCATCTGACCGTGGCTTTGATTGTGGGTTGCACCCTTCTGCTTCTCATCGGACACTACAAGCTCCTCGATGTCCTCGCCAAGGTGATCATTGTCGTTCTCGCTATTGGAACCGTCGCCGCGGTGGTCTTGGCCATCCCCAATCGTCCGGAAATTCCCGCCGACTTCGTCGCCCCCAGTCCCTACACGTGGGCTTCCTTTGCTTTCCTCATCAGCCTCCTCGGCTGGATGCCGGCACCCGTTGATCTCTCGGCCTGGTCGTCACTTTGGATGTTCAGCCGGGAAAAACAAACCGGCCACTTTGCCACCGTCAAAGAATCGTCGATCGACTTTTATCTCGGCTACATCTCGGCCTCCGTCATGGCCCTGCTGTTTGTCGCCCTGGGAGCCTTGGTCATGTTTGGAACCGGGAACACTTTTTCGTCCAGCGGGAGCGCCTTCTCCATCCAATTGGTCAACCTCTACACTGAAACGATTGGATCGTGGTCCCACGGGCTCATTCTCAGCGCGGCCTTCATCACCATGTTCAGCACCACGCTCACCTGCCTGGACGGCTACCCGCGCTCCCTGGCCGCCTGCTGCACCCTGCTGAAAGAGATGCCCGCCAGCCGGTTCACCACGATCCACCGTGTTTGGATGGTCATTTCCGCCCTCGGCGCGAGCTTGGTGGTGCTCTTCTTTGTCAAAAATCTCATCCAACTGCTCACCTTTGCTGCCGTGGTTTCCTTTGTCACCTCACCGATCTTGGCCATGATCAACTACAAGGTCATGAATGGGGCCAATGTTCCCGCCGACAAACGGCCGGGGATGATCCTCAAAATCATCAGCTGGCTGGGCATCATTTTCTTTGTCACCATGACCCTCGGCTATGTTTACGTGACCTTTCTCCGGGCTTAGGCGGAATGGCACGCGTTTAAGGATCGGCTGCCTGAGGTGGCGGGTTCTTCTCCCCGCGCACATGGGCGCCCGCTGTCGAGGGCCTGATCTTCACAATCCGCGACAAGCACCCGAAGACTCCTCTCCTGATCATTTCCCCCATTTGCTGCCCGAAGGGCGAGATCGAAGAGGATACGAGCGAAGTGATGGGGCTTCCGGTCATGCGCCGCCGCCTGGTTGAGATCGTCGAAAAATTCCGCGCGACCGGCGACAATCACATCCACTACCTCGACGGGCTCAGGTTGATGGGCCCCGAAGACGTTCATCTTCTCCCGGACGGCCTGCATCCGAACGCCGAGGGCTACGAACTCTTGGGCCAACGCTTTGCGGAACTCGCGCCTGCTGAGTGGACAAGCGGTTCCCCCTCGCCCTCCGCCTCACAATGAAACAGCCCAACATCCTCATCACCAGCGCTTCGACACCATCGGGAGGCATGCTCCGCAACGGACACAGCCGCAAGGTGCTCACCCACGAGAACACGCTGCCCGCCGCCCTGCGCCACCTCGGCTACCAGACGTTCGGGATCGGCAGATCCGGGAGCGCGACCTTCCGTTTTTCGGCGATTCCTCCACGCCGTATTTCCCGACGATCCCGGCTTGAAATCTCCCCGCCGAACCCGACCTCAGCGAGGTAGTGGCGATTTATTTCAATCCGCTCGAATCCTACCTCTTCCACAGCCTCGAATGGGTGCAGTCGCTGATCGAGCACCGCCCGGGCGGAGAAACCGGCCTCCAAGAAATTGGTGCCTGGCAGAATGGTGCCGGCCGGTCGCAACAAAGATAGAGGGGTATCTTTGCCTCGGTTCTCGGAACCGAGGGAGCCGATCATTTCTTTCCGCATTTCGCTCGGTTCTGCCGAAAGATCGAAGACTTTTTTCTCACCGGAATCGCACCAATCTCCCCTTCCCGCCTCTACATAGACGAGCATGGAGACGGCCCTCTGCATGCATGCTTTGTCTGAACCCGGTGTCGCCCTGGCAACCCAGGAGTTACGGGTCCACCCTGATCGAGATGCTCCTAGTGATTACGGTGATCGCGATTCTGAGTGGTCTGATGATTCCAGCCTTCAACGGAATCGGGCAGGCCCGATCCCTAGAGAAAGCCCGAGGCGGTCACATTTAAAACCGCCGTCATTCAGTTTAACCAAAGGGGTGAAATGCGCGTGAGCCTGAACACAGACGAGAAGGAAGAGACGTTTTGATGATGATGCCGAGGGCAATATTCGGAAGAAGCGCCTGCATAAACCCGGCAGACGTTATCGGGCACCGGATGAAGAAAGCAATCCCGCCGCACGGAGAGCAGCTCCGGGAAAAATCCGGCGATCGCCGGGCATGATTGCGCTTTGCCTGACTCCGGCGGAATGATAATCGAAAGGGAGACTTTTCAACCATCTTATGAGCGACCTCACCCCCATCCTTACCGCCGCCACCCAATCCGGAAAACTCCTGGAGGTCGCCGCCAAAAATATCACCTCCCTGCTGGAAAATTCAACCTCTCCGATCGATGCCGCTTCGATTGGCGAATTGGTCGAGTCTGAGAATTGGACCGAACTCAATAATCGGTTTTTCCGCACCATTGCCTTTGGCACCGGGGGGCTCCGCGGCAAGACGATCGGAGCCACCGTCACCAGCGTCGAACAGGGCCAACCGCAACCGCTCGACCGCCCTGAGTTCCCCTGCGTCGGCACCAATGCGATGAATTTCACAAATATCAGCCGCGCCACTCAGGGGTTGGTCGCTTACGTGAAGGAATATTTTGCCACCACTGGCCAAAGCGGCAAACCGTCTCTGTGCATTTGCCACGACACCCGATTTTATTCTCGAGAGTTTGCCGAACTGGCCGCCCGAGTCATGACCGAAAATGGCTGCGATGCCTATTTGTTCGAAGGGCCCCGCTCCACCCCGGAGTTGTCCTATGCCGTCCGCCGCACGAACTCCCAGGCCGGGATCAACATCACTGCGAGCCACAACCCGCCGGCTTATAATGGCTACAAGGTCTATTTTGAAGATGGGGCCCAGGTCGTCGAGCCCCACGCCCGCGCCATCATCGCCAAGGTGGACGCCATCCGGGGTGCCCTGTACGAACCTGTTCCCGCCGACCAGCAAGGCGAGGTTATCGCCATGGGGGCCGAGATGGATGAGGCCTACATGAAGCGTCTAGCTACGTTGCCCATGGACCCTGAAATCATTCTTCGCGAAAACGGGCTCAAGATTGTCTATACCCCCCTCCACGGGGTCGGCGGCATCATCATCAAACCGATGTTGTCCCGACTTGGTTTCCAATGTCAGGGCGTCAAGGAACAGGAAGTGCCCGATGGCCGCTTCCCCACCGTCAAGTCGCCCAACCCCGAAAATGCCGAAGCTCTGACTATGGCGGTGAAACTGGCCAACGAGACGGAGGCCGATCTCGTTATCGCCACCGATCCTGATGACGACCGCATGGGCATCGCCGCCCGGAATGCGGCTGGAAAGATGGCCCTCCTGACCGGCAATCAAATCGGGTCCCTGATGGCTTGGTATCGGGTGAAAATGCATTTTAAAAATGGCATCCTCAATGAGAGCAACTGCCATCGGGGCGTCATCATCAAGACCTTCGTGACGACGGATCTTCAGGCCGCTATCGCGGAAAAATCCGGCCTCCGCTGCGTCGAGACGCTGACCGGTTTCAAATACATTGGGGAAAAACTCCGCCACTACGAAGAGGCCATCCCCGCAGGCCTGCGGAAAGATTACCGAAAAATGTCCGAGGAGGAGACCCGCCGCCTCCGGTTGGAACATTCCTCGCTTTACGTCTTCGGCGGGGAAGAAAGCTACGGGTACAGCGGATCCGATTTTGTCCGCGACAAGGATGGCAACAGCGCCGCCGTCATGATCTCGGAAGTCGCCGCCTACGCCAAGTCCCGACACCTCACCCTCATCAGCCTGATGGATGAGATTTATCAGGAGTTTGGCTATTATTTAGAGCGCGGAGAATCCCTCACCATGGACGGCGCCGAGGGTGCGGCCCAAATCAAAAAACTTGTCGATTCCTACGCGGCCCATCCTCCCGAGTCCCTCGACGGCACCCCAGTGGACCATTTGCGCAATTTCGCTACCGACGAGATCTTTGACTCCGAAGGCGTCCGCATCCCGCCCGAAGCCATGCTCATGATCACGCTGACCGACAAACGCCGCATCGCCGTGCGTCCGTCTGGGACCGAGCCCAAAATCAAATACTATCTTTTTGCGTCGGAGCTCCCGGCGAAAGGCGCTTCTTTCTCCCTCGAGGAACTCGCCGCAGCCAAACCCCGGGTGGCCGAATCCCTTGAACGTCTTTGGCAGGCCCTTAAAGCCGACGCCTCCCGACGGCAGCGCTGACGGCTCACTCCCACCGGGAATTGGTATCAGTTCGGTTCCAGACGGGCCGCAAGTTGAGCCGGAGAGAGAATGCGTCGGCCATCTTCGAAGGGCTTCCCATCGGGCAAGGTGGAACTTGCCCCTCCCCGATTTCCCCCACCCTCAATTTGAACCCGTCCAGCTAAGAAGCCACGGCGTGACGGGCGGCAAAGAAACGTTCCATCCGGAAATTCAGGTCGTCGTAAAAACTTTTTTTCATCATCTCCAAGGCCACCAGTTTTTCCGGGTTTCCGGCCCGGGCCGCTTCTTGTTCCATCAGAAGGGTTTCATGGAAGGCCTTTTCCATCTCAATGAGTGAGCTGAGAAACTCGCGGGCGGCGCGAGTATGTTCCACTCCATCAACGAGGGCATCTTCCAGAGGCTTATTCCGGGTCACGGCCACGAGATTTCCGGCCGCCAGTTGGCCCATATAACGGTGGTGACTGGTGAGAAAGGCGCCATGTTCGGAATCATAGCGGACTTCGTCCCGGTCGAGGAGGCGATCATAAGGACCCGGCTTGCAAAAAAACTTGAGCATGAGCGGAATCGTGTCCACGAGAATGAAAAGCAACGTGAGGACGGCATAGGTCCCCATGGCGAATTTTCCGCCGTCCTTCCCGGTCTGGAAGAGTTGATGGAGGGCAAGCGTCTGGGTGAGAATGTCGCGGCGAGGTTCCGCATTCAACGCCTCAATGCGGGCGGTCTCCTCCGCACCGAGCCGTTCGAGATTCGTCTGCACATTGCGCATTTCTCCCAGGCGGGCATCAATTTGCTGCCGAAGCGTGTCCCGAATTTCATTTTGTTGGCCCACGAATTGCCCTGCCTGGTCTTGTTGGACTTTCTCCCTGAGCGCGGCCACCCGAGCATCTTCCGCTTTTTGCAGTTCGGACCGGGCAGCCAAACCGGTTTGAAAATCCGCCGTGGTCGCGGCGGCGGTTTCCCTGAGTTGGGACTGGAGAGCCGATTTTTCCACGCTGAGGTGGTCGAGCAGTCCGCCCAACCGGGTCGCTTCGGTCCGTCGCCAGGCGAGTTGGTCATCTTGAATCGAGCGGGCGCGGGGCCCCAGTCCGACAATGCCACTGCGCTGTCCGTTGACTTCCCGTTCGAAATCCGTTTGCCACTGGGAGAGCTCGGTCTGGACCTTGATGTATTGGGGTGAGAGGGTGGCGATCTCTTTTTCCACCGTGGCCAAGCGGGCTTGATTGGAGGCATTGGCGGCTGCGACCGCCTTTTTCAATTCGGCTTGATCCTCGATCGTTAAACCGGGGGCTGGTCCCTCAGTCATTTGGGCGCTGACCAAAAACTTCGCGTCAAAGCTCTCATTCCATTTTTCCCGCTGTTTGGAAATGGCGTCCTCAATGTTGGCGACGCGCAGAGTCATGGCCTCACGGTCTCGTTCGAATTCTCCCCGAATCCCTTGGACCTCCACCGCCCGGGCTTTCTCGATCACCGAAGTGATCGTGTCCCGGAAGAGCAACAACACCAGAGGGTGCGCGATGGTCATACCCATCAAGATGGCGACAAAAAACCGAAGAATGAATTGCCCGAATTTTCGCGGAAACGACAAAAACGGCCGGTAGCTGGCTAATAGGGCCCGGTCGATGGCCAAGATGATAAAGGCCCAAACCGCGGCAACGGGAAAAATGACCGCGTAGTTCGACGTCAGAGTGGAAATCGCATAGGCGCAGGCAATAAAGGCAAAAAGACAGGGCACGAGAACGGTCGCCCCGAAGGCCACGTATTTGCGTTGTTCCCAACCCGGACAGGTCTCTAGGGTCTCGGTGCCGGCCCCGGAGAGCCAGAAGAAGGTACGTTTAAAGGAGGGACGGTGCGGCATGAAGTCGGAAAGTAGTCACTTATTGACGGAAAGGCAAATTCTCTGCCTGCCCGAGCCACGAATCAAGCGATTCGTCAAACGCTCAGAACCACCGGGTCCACCGCGAAAGCACCGCCCGGTGACGGGCGACAAAACTATAAACGGTTTCCGCCGCCCAAGCACCGCCCGGGACTTTCTGATAGATCCACCAGGCCAGACGCCCGTACCAAACCGAGGTCGCCAGGGCCAAAAAGACCGCCTGGGCTCCGGACGCTCGCGACCCATCGGATCCAATCCACTGCACGGCAGAGGAAAGCTGCTCCGGCAAAAGCTCAGGAAAGCGCGGTCCTGCGGATTGGGAAGACTCATACTGAACCCGGTCGCCGGTAATTGCCTTCAACTGCCCAATCCATCGGCAACAAAACCGGCATTCGCCATCATAGATCAGGAGAGGTTTCGTCATGCCCCTCTCATCATTCGCTGCCAAGGACGTCCTCTCAATAAAAAACGTCGCCGACAGAAATGCACTTGAAATGCACTTGAAAGTTGAACCTTTGGACAGGAACGATGATGGTGGACGGCTTGTGACCATTCTCGACCGACTCGAACACCACCTTTCCCGTTTCGCCATTACCGGCCTCATTCGCTACGTCGTGGCCTGTAACGCCATGGTTTTCGTGCTCTATCTGGCCCAGCCCGAAATCCTCGCTTGGCTTGCGCTCTCCCCACAACTCATCCTCGAGGGGCAGGTCTGGCGTCTCGTGACCTGGATCTTCATCCCCAACACCACCAGCCCGATCTTCATCATTTTTTTCCTCATGTTTACTTGGTGGCTGGGGGAAATGCTCGAATCGACCTGGGGCACTTTTCGCCTCAACCTTTACTATCTCCTCGGCATGGCCGGATGCACGGTGGCGGCCTTTCTCTTCGGAGCCAGCGGGGCCAACTTCATCCTCTCGCTGTCACTCTTGCTCGCCCTGGCCACTCTGGCACCGGACCAGGAGATTCTCTTTTTGTTTTTTCCCCTCAAACTGAAATGGGTCGCCTGCCTCAGTTTGATTTACCCTTGGGGATTTCTCTTCGTCACCGAGGGATTCGGGATGCAAATCATGATCGCGATCTGCCTCCTCAACTATTTCCTCTTTTTCGGACCAAGTCTGTTTCGGGAAATGCGCCAGACCAACCAGGTCGCCACGCGTCGGGCCCGTTTCGAGGCGAACAAAATCACCGACGAGAGTCTCCACAAGTGCGCGACCTGCAGCATTACGGAGATCACCCACCCCGAAGTGGATTTTCGCGTGGCCGGAAACGGCCATGAATATTGCGTCGAACACCTCCCGTCCTCTGGATAATCAAAGGCCCTTTTCTTCCATGACTCCCATTTTCAAGATCGCCGCCCCTGGCCAAAGCGTCACTTCCGACGAAGTCGCGGCCTTGGTCGCCGCAGCCTTCCCGCTCGCCACGTTCCGCGACAAGCGAGTCATCCTGATTGTTCCTGACGCCACCCGGAGTTGCCCTCTGGGGATGGTCTTCAAAGCCATCCACGCCCATCTCGGAGGAACCACCGCCGCCCTTGATGTCATCATCGCGCTGGGCACCCACCCGGCCATGAGCGAAGAAGCCATTTGCGCGCGTCTGGAAATGGACGCCAAGGAACGCTCCACGACCTACGCCAACGTTCGCTTCCTCAACCACGAATGGGATAACCCGGCCGCCCTGCGTTCCCTCGGCTCGATTCCAGCTTCGGAAATTGAAGTCCTCTCCGAGGGACATTTTTCCATGGATGTGGAAGTGACCCTCAATGCCCACCTCTTCGACTACGACGAGATTGTCATCATCGGACCGGTCTTCCCCCACGAAGTGGTCGGATTCTCGGGGGGCAATAAGTACCTCTTCCCGGGCGTGGGAGGACCCGAAATTTTGAATTTTTTCCATTGGCTCGGGGCGGTCGTGACCAACCCCATGATTATCGGGCACAAGTGGACCCCGGTGCGCAAGATCGTCGATCGCGCCGCCGCCATGGTGCCCCTCTCCAAGCGCTGCCTTTGCATGGTGGTGGAAAAAAACAACCTGGCCGGTCTCTTCGCTGGCACGCCCGAAGCGGCCTGGGACGAGGCGTCCGAGTTGTCTCGTCAACTCCACATCACCCTCAAAGACCACCCCTTCCACACCATTCTTTCCTGCGCTCCGGCCATGTATGACGAACTTTGGGTCGGAGGTAAATGCATGTACAAGCTCGAACCCGTCCTGGCTGATGGCGGCGAACTCATCATTTACGCCCCGCACATCCACGAGGTCAGTGTCGTCCACGGAAAACTAATTGAAGAGCTCGGCTATCATTGCCGGGATTATTTCCTCGGACAATGGGACCGCTTCAAAGATTACCCTTGGGGAACCATCGCGCACAGCACCCATGTGCGCGGCATCGGGACTTACGAAAACGGCGTCGAGAAATGCCGGGCCCAAGTCACCCTCGCCACCGGAATCCCCCGGGAAACCTGCGAACGCATCGCCCTCGGCTACCGCGATCCCGCCAGCATCAACCCTGCCGACTACGCCAACCGTGAAGACGAAGGCATTCTCCTCGTTCCCAAGGCTGGCGAGATGCTCTTCCAACTCAAGTCCCCCGCCCTCTGGGCTTCGGGCACCACTCCCTAAAATCATAAAGAAGCCTCACGTCCCGCAGGCGCGGGACCGCAAAGGACGCAAAGGAAAACAATCCCAAGCAACCCTGAATCCCAAAAATTTCTTGGCAAACGTATCTCACCTAATTTTGAAAATTTTCCACAGGGTTTCCCGTTGTTATGGATTGTCCGGGGACCGCACGCGGCTCGCGTGCCTGGTCCGGCGGCTCGCCGGACCAATTTCCTCGGCGAGCCGCCGAGGAACCACACTCGGGCCGAGTGTGCTCCCCAAGAACAATCTAATTTTGATGTATTTGCTTTGTTTCGTCCTTTGCGGATGTGGCGGAGGAGAAATTATCCCCAGCCGCCCTCTGCCCGCCCTCGCCGTGCGGGTCGATTGGCTGGGCCATGAGAGCTTCAGTTTTCAGTCCTCGCTGGGCACCAAGGTCATCACCAATCCGTTTGAGTCCTCCGCCACGGGGATGAGTTTCCCCAGCCATCTGCGACCGGACATCGTCCTCGTTTCCAACGAACGCCCCGAGGCCAATAACGTCAACGCTTTCGAGAATGCGCCCACCGTCTTTCGCGGCGCGGTCGGGATCGGTTCCAATTCCGCCACGGGCATTCGTTTCCGCGGCATTCCCACTGATGAGGAAACCCATCCAGGCGATGTCGCAGAAGTGAACCTCGTCTTTGTTTGGGAGATGGATGGGGTGCGTTTTTGTTTTGCCGGAAATTTGAAAAATGTCCTTTCCGCACCCGAAGTCCTCCAGGTCGGCACCGTGGATGTCTTATTCCTGCCGGTGGGCACGCCTCGGGAGCTTTCGGATCTGGAACGCCAAGCGATCGTCCGACAACTGCATCCCCGGGTCATTGTCCCCATGGGTCGCCGCGGCGCCATTTCCCAATGGGTTACCGGGATTGCCCGCCTCCATCAACTCTCCGGCCCATCCGTCATCTTCTCCCCCAACAACCTGCCCCTCGAATCCACCGTGCTGATTTTCGGATCGCCCGGAAACTGAATCAGACACTTATGAAAATCCTTATCATCGGATCCGGCGGGCGGGAACATGCCCTCGCTTGGAAACTGGCCCAATCCCCGCGGGTGGGAAAAATCTTCACTGCGCCCGGTAATGCCGGCACCGCCGCGCTGGGCGAAAATGTCCCCATTGCGGCAGACGATTTCGGCGCCCTCGCGGCCTTTGCGGAAAAGGAATCCATTGGTCTCACCGTGGTGGGTCCGGACGACGCCCTTGCCGGCGGGATTGTCGATCTCTTCGAGTCGAAAAAACTCCGTATCTTTGGACCTTCGGCCGCCGCCGCCCGCCTGGAATCGTCCAAGATTTTCGCCAAGGAATTCATGCGCCGCCACGGCATCCCCACCGCCGAGGCCCGGGAGTTCTCCGACAGCATAGAGGCCCATGCCTGGTGCCGGTCGGCCCACTATCCCCTTGTCATCAAGGCGGACGGGCTGGCCCTGGGGAAAGGCGTCATCATCGCCCAAAACCCGCTCGAAGCGGCCATGGCCATTCACAATGCCATGGACCGCGGCGTCTTCGGCGACGCCGGCCGACGGATCGTGGTGGAGGAGTTTTTGGTCGGTCCGGAATGTTCGGTCCATGCCCTCGTTGATGGAGAGAGCTATTGCCTCTTCCCGGAGGCCCAGGATCACAAGCGGGCCTTCGACGGCGATACCGGCCCCAATACCGGTGGCATGGGGACGGTTTCCCCGCCCGGGCCGTTCGATCCCAAACTCAGGCAATTCATTCAAACCGAGGTGATGGATCGTTTCCTCGCCGGAATCAAAGCCGACGGACTCCGATTTCAGGGCATGTTATTTCCCGGGCTCATTCTGACGGCTTCCGGACCGAAAGTTCTGGAATTCAACTGCCGCTTTGGCGATCCAGAAACCCAGGTGCTCTTGCGGCGACTCCAGGGCGACTTGCTCGATCTGCTCGAGGCCTGCGTGGAGGGCACCCTGGCCGGTCAGGCTCCGCAATGGGACGAGGGCACCGCGGTCTGCGTCATCCTCGCCTCTGGCGGCTATCCCGCCGCTTATGAAAAGGGCAAACCCATCACCGGCTTGGAAGCCGCTGGAGCGGAGGACGGGATCGTCGTCTTTCATGCCGGGACCAAACAAGGCAACGCCGGCGTTGAAACCAATGGTGGACGCGTTCTCGGAGTCACTGCCCTGGCCGGGAACATCGCCGCCGCCCGGGACCGCGCGTACGCCGCGGCAGATAAAATCCACTTTGACCAATGCCAACGAAGGGAAGACATTGCCCGAAGATGACACCTCGCTTCTCAATTGTCCTGGGCCTTCTGGCTTCCTCGCTAATTGCGCAAAACGCTGACCTCAGTCCTTCGCCTGCGGCGTCGCCGGCTCCCGCGCAAACCGCCCCATCGCCCGAAGCCGTCGCCAGTCCGACACCCCTCCCTCCCCCGCTGACCACCCGGGCCCTGATCAATGGGCTTTCCGCTGAAGATGTGACCAAGGCGGTGCAAGCTCTGCAAAAAAATTTCCTCGATCCGAAGAAGACGGAAGCCGAAGCGATCCAACGTGCCACACTGGAGGGCCTCGTCCGCCAACTGGCCCCCGGAGCTTCGATCCGGGACGCCGCTCACCAATCCTCCCCTTCGGCCAACCCGCCATTCCTGGCCGAAATCCTCGATGCCCATATCGCCTACGTCCGCCTCGGTGCGCTCACCGCCGATAGCCTGGCCCAATTCGACGCCACCTTGTCCGGATTAGACCCCAAAACGATCACCTCGATGATCTTGGATTTACGCGGCGTTCCTCCCGGAGGCAGTTTTGAAACTGCGGCCGATTTTGCCCGGCGGATTTGCCCCAAGGGCAAGCTTCTGTTTTCGCTCCAAAAACCCAGTGCCAAACAAGAACGGATCTTCACCTCCAATCAGGATCCGGTCTTCCAAGGTGTGCTGGTTGTTCTCACCGACGCCGACACCGCCGGCCCGGCGGAGGCCTTGGCCGGCACTTTGCGCCTCAATGCTGGAGCCATGATCATAGGCGCGGACACCACCGGCGAGGCGGTCGAGTTTGAGGAAATCCCGCTCGGCAAGAATGCCCTCCTTCGGGTCGCCACGGCCCAGGTCATCCTTCCGGAGACCGGCCCAATTTTCCCCCATGGGATTAAACCGGATGTCGCCATCTCCCTGCCCGAAAACATCCAAAACCAGATCTTCGAGATCAGCACCAAATCCGGGATGAGCCAGTTCGTTTTCGAATCCAACCGAGCCCACATGAACGAAGCGTCCCTGGTGGCGAATTTGAATCCAGAAATCGACGCCGCCCGTTCGGCCATGGAAAACAAAGGCCGCCCGGCTAAAATCCGCGACACCGTCTTGCAGCGCGCGGTGGACCTCGTCACCGCCATCGATTTTTATCGAGCGCGGAAGTGAATACCGTCCATACCGGTGAATACTTCCGGGATTGGAGCCATTACGGAGAAATGGAATCCCCACCAGCGTTGGACGCTGATTTTGACACGCCTGTTTCGGCGGTGGCTGGGTGGGAAATGGCTTCCCGGCCTACCTCCAGAGGCCGTCTTGGTTCTCAGCGGGTGAGAATCGCGGCCAGGTCACAGAAAAAAACCAGATAACCCTGCGGAAATTTTCAGCGGCAAATCATCGTGCCCATTTTCCCATTTCGGTTGAAGGGAACGGGCCAGCTTCTCGGAGGGAGTTGCCATTATTTTAGAGTTTCATGTCGTGCGTGTATTCGACTATCTGGCTGTATCGATTTTAGGTTTTTACGTGGCTTTTTCCTACTCTCGACAATCCGGTCCTGTTTCCCCGTCAAGTACGATCTCTCCCGGTCCATCTGGCGAACGATCAGAGCAAGTTGTTCAGCTCTTACTCGGACGTCTTCTTCGGCCACGCGGGAACGCTGAAGAATCCTTCCATGTAGGATTTACAGATACGGGTCACCATCGTCGGATCCGGCGTTTCAATTCCTAGGGAAATTAATTCCGCATCAGGCAATCCGCATGCCCCTCCCATCCCCCCTTGGAACTGTCAATATCACATTAATAAGGCCTGACCCTTCCGCCCATTGACTACCCCCACTCGAATCCCGCTCCGCACCATATTTCCGGTCCGCAGAGGCAATCCTTCCGAAGTGGCAGTGTCATCCGTTGGAGGTCGCGGGCGGGAGATAGTCCTTGTTTCTCAAGCACCGGACCAGCGAGGGGATTTAAGACGTCACAAATCACTAATTCGCCTATACAAGTGGCAAAGAGAGACTCCAGAACCCTCTGAAAGTCCTCGACATTCTTTGCCACGATGGGCCCGAGATGCCAGGCCTCCCGGCCAGGGCGAATCACTCCGTAGGCTTGCGTGCGGCCCTCGACCGTCCGATGAAAAAATCGTCCGTTGGAATTCGCCAGATCCTCCAAGAGCGCCGAGCGATCGCATCCGGCGCACTCCCTATCCAAATCGAGAATCGCCGGGGTCCATCCTTCGTTCACTTCTCTGCTTGGGCGGGTGCTTTCCGGGGATTTTCCAGTCCACCGAATGATCGGCACCAGATCCTGAAATCCATTCTTCGCATAGATCGGTTTCCCCAGGGAGGTGGCGTCAAGCCCAGCCACGTCGGACGTTTTTCCAATCTTCAACGCATCAGCCAAAACCTGCTTTCCCCATCCCTGGCCGCGATAGGCTTGGTCCACCAAAACCATGCCGATCCAGGCGACCTCTTTGCCATAGGCGATCACCGAATGGCTGGCCCGAACCTCTCCCTCCCAATAAAACGCCCTGACAAGCGAGCCCGGCAGCCGGAGCAGTCTTCGCCAGTCCTCCTCGGTCTGATTCCAACCCGATTGGCTCGAAAGCCGCCAGGCCGAGCGAATCCACTCCGCGCGCAAGGGTTGCAATTCGAAACTTGAGGAAAGGACTGATGCCATCAACGCAATCTCAAGCACAAATCAGACCACACGACACGCGAATTTCGAGCCAAAGAAATTGACCTTGGCTTCGAAAGATTGAATGATTGCGGCCCTTTTTGCCTGCTATGCTGACCATCCCTGCCAAGCTTCCCATCCGTACGGCCATTGCCGGAATCGGTGGATTTGGAGCCGCCCACCACTCCGTCCAACAGATTTATGAAACGGCCGGCCTCACCCGAGTCGTGGCGACCTGTGATCCCGCCTTAAGCCAACTGGAGGAAATTTGCACCCGCCACGATTTCGCCGGCCGCAACGTCCGCACTTATGAAGATTTCGAGACCATGCTCGCGAAGCACGGCAGCGAAATCGATCTCGGCATCATCGCAACTCCCATTCAATGCCACGCCCCCATGCATGAAGCCTATATCCGCAATGGATCGGCCTGCTACTTGGAAAAGCCCCCCACCCTCGATCCGGAAGAATTGGATCGCATGCTCGTGGTCGAAGAGTCGGCCCGCATTCCCTCCAACGTGGGTTTTTCCCATGTCTTCGTCCCCGAACGGCTCGCCCTCAAACAGCGCATGCTCGATGGTGAGTTTGGGCAGCTCAAACGAATTTCCTTCCTCGGACTAACTCCGCGCAGACCCGCCTATTTCGCCCGGAGCAACTGGGCGGGAAAATTACTTCTTCATGGCAACCTCCTCCTTGATTCCTGCCTGGGCAATGCCATGTCCCATTACCTCAACAGCCTCCTCCTCTTTGGTCATCAGGGCGCTCTTCAGGAATGGGCCCGGCCCAAGTCTCTGGATTGCGAACTCTATCGGGCCAACCCAATCGAAGGCACCGACACCATCTTTGTCCGGGGACAACTCGACAATGGGGTCGAGTTTCGCGTGGCTGGCTCCCATGCCTGTTCCGATGAGTCGATTTTCGAAGAGCGGATGGAATTTACGGAGGCCACCATCATCATTCGCGGAATCACCGAAGTCACCATCGAACGACCCGGTCGCCCGACCGAAACCGAATCGCTTCCCGGTGCCGCTCTGAAGAGTTGCGTCAGCACCTATCTGGAATTCCTTCAAGGTCATCTCCCCCGTCCCAGCCAACGATTAGTTGACTGCCGTGGCTTCGTGGAAACCAATGCGCTCTTCTATCTCGCGGCGGGGCAAATACACACGCTCCCGGAATTGGCCCTCTCCCAAGCCACCCCCGAGGACGTGATCGAACTCCGGGACGTGGGAAAAGCCGGACGCCGCCTCCTCACGGAAGGGCTCATGCCGACCGAAGCCGGATACTCGTGGGCCGCTCCCGGAGGTTCCGCATCCCTCGAAGCTTTGCCCAAATTGCGAAGCGTCATCGACGGGATGAAGGATTCGGGTTCCCTCGATCTCCCTTGATCCCACCACTTGCGGTTCCCTTTTCCCAAAGCCTTCCTTCGACCAAACGCTAGGTCAAGAAGCCCAAACTCACCCCTTATCCTAAATAGGAAAATGCAGGTTCACCACAGAGGGCACAGAGACAAGGATTTACAAAAAACAGATAGGTCAATGGGCAGTCACCTTCCAGATGACATCCCAGAACTCTTTCCGAATATTCATAAGCCATTTATCTTCTTCTGCTTCCACTCTGTGTCCTCTGTGTCCTCTGTGTCCTCTGTGGTTCATTTCTGTTTTTAGGCTTATTCGCCGCGATAAATGCAGCGGGCGGTTGGCGTTTCGTGGATAATGATCTCAGCCAGACCTGGCAAATGCGGCGTCACCCGATCCCAAAACCAAGCGGCCATCAATTCGATGGTGGGATTTTCCAGCCCCGGCACCTCATTGAGATATTTATGATCGAGGAGTTCCAGCAGCGGCTCCACCGCCCGACTAATGCGGGAATGGTCGTAAACCCAACCGGTTTCCGCATCCACTTCGCCTTCAATGATAATCTCCAACTTAAAGCTATGCCCATGCATGCCGCCACATTTGTGCCCGGCGGGCACATTGGGCAGGGTCTGGGCAGATTCAAAAAAAAAGTCTTTGGCGAGGCGGGCTTTCACGGAGCCAGTTTGCCCTTTCAAAACGAAAAGCGGAAAGCGAAAAGCGAAAAAATATAGCCCCCGGGTATCCCCAATGCGGGCAACACAGCCCCGAGCGCAGCGAGACAGCCTCGGCGAAGCGTAATCCCAAGGCCGACCGCAGGAAGGCAATGGTGACCCCTCCACGGCAAGCCTTGGGGACCTCCAACCCCGACCGCGAAGCCGCCGAGGCCAGACTTTCCCCCCTCGATTGGACCGCAGGCACCTCATTCTTTGTCCTGCCTGCCTTCGCGTCTTTTGCGTCCCTTGCGTCCCTTGCGTCCTTTGCGTGAGGCTATTCCTCCTTCCCCGTCAGACTCCGCGAGCGCGCGGTTCCCAGATGAATTTGTGCATCTGGAGTTGGAACCGGGCCGGCAATTTATCTTCCAGCATCCAGCCCACAATATCCCGGGGCTCGATTTTCCCAAAGATCGGGCTCAAGAGAACTGCTCCCACCCGGGTGGAGAGTTTGAATTCGAGAATGCGGGCCCGGGTCCACTCGTAGTCTTCGCGGGAACCGAGGACAAATTTCACCTCATCGCCCTGGTTGAGGTGTTCGATGTTGGAGAAAAGGTTGCGCGCGCATTCTCCACTCGAAGGTGTTTTCAGGTCCATGATCCGATGAACGCGAGGGTCGATGGGGGAGATGTCATGCGCTCCGCTGGTCTCAATCAAAACGGTCTTCCCGGCATCGCAAAACGCGGCCATGAGGGGATGGACATTTCTTTGCAAGAGCGGCTCGCCACCGGTCACCTCGATCAGCGGACAGTCGAAGGCCATCACTTCGTCAAAGAGGTCTCTCAGCGACCGCTTTTTTCCGTCGTAAAAGGCGTATTCGGTATCGCAATAAGTACAGCGCAAGTCGCAGGCCGTGAGGCGGAGAAACGCACAGGGCAAGCCCGCCCAGGTGCTCTCGCCTTGAACGGAAAGGTAAACCTCGTGGACCTTGAGGTTGGCTTCGGGGAGTGAGGTCATGGTCGCCATTGGTGGGAAATAGATTCAATTTTGGTCTGTCGGGAGCGCTCCTTGAGATAAAGCCGGTGCACGGCAGCTTTTGGTTTCACCGGCGCTCCGTATTTCAATTCCGGCAAAGCAATTTGGAGTTTCTCCAAAGCGAAAACTGCCGCGCCCCGGAGAGAGGCTTCCGGTTCGGGGTTGGCCCGGAGCGGTTCGCCCATCACATTGGCCAGACGCTGCAAGGCGGAGCGAGAATTCAGGATCCCCCCCGCCACGATCCATTGCGGGTGACCCCCGATCAGCTCGGCGATCAAACCGAGCCGGAAATAAAACCCCTCGGTGATGGCCTGCAAGAGGTCCACTGCGGAGGTACTTTGTTTCAATCCGACGATGACCCCCCGGGCCTGTTCATCCCAGGTCGGCGCCCGGGCCGCCGTCCAAAAAGGTAAAACCGTCAACCCGTGTCGGGGCTCGGGGCGGGCCGCCAACTTTTTTTCCAGTTCCTCCGGCCGGGTTCCCAAATTCAATTCGCGCAGGCACCAGGCATGCAGGTTGCCCGCATTGCTGACGGCGCCTCCGACGAGGAACCGGCGGGCGTCCACCCGATAGGCAAACAACCCCAGCGGCGCCCGGGCCACGCGGCCTTCCTTCATGATCCGCAGGGCCCCACTGGTGCCCACATTCATGGCCCCCAAGCCGATCCGATCGGCCCCGGACCCCAGATTACTGGCCGCCCCATCGCCGATGGCGGGATACCAAGGCTTCCCGCGCCAGATCGTCGGTTCGTCGCTCAAGACCTGCATCCGGTCGGCAGAAAACGCGCACGCCTCCAAAATATTTGGGTCCCAATCCAATTTCGAAGGATCGAACATTCCGGTTCCCGTCGCCATGCCAAGGGCACAGCGCGACGCTCCGGTCAGTTGCCATTGGACCCATTCGGCGGGCGACAACCAGACTTTGACCTTCCGAAACAAAGCGCGGTCGGTGCGCTGCAGCCAGCGCAATTTTGCCGGCCAGAAGGACGGTCGCACCATGCAGCCGGTCGCCCGATGGACGGTTTCTTCGGAAAACTCGCTCCGCAGACGCTCCGCATCCGGAGCGCAGCGGGAGTCGGCCCAAGTATAAATCGGCGTGAGCGCAGTCCCCTTCGCGTCCGTGCCGAGGAGACTGTGCCAAAAACAAGAAACCCCCACCGCAGAAAAATCCGGCTGCCCGGCCGTGGCCTCTTTGATGCAAACCTTGGTCTGACGCAAAAGAGCCTTGGGATCGAGTTCCGCCCGACCGGAAGCGTCCGTCTTCAGAGAATAGCTGCGCTGGGCCAGCGATCCCGGCACCCGGAGCCCCCGGGCGTCAAAGAGCGCCGCGCGCACCGAGGAGGTGCCCATGTCGAGGGCAAGAACAAGTGGTGACTTCATAAAATAAATAAACCTAAAAACCGAAATGAACCACAGAGATCACGGAGGACACAGAGGTTAAACAGACGAAAATAAAGCACTTATGAACATTGGTAAAGAGTTCTGGACGTCCACCTGTCAGGTGACTGTCCATTGATTGATCCATTTTTGTAAATCCTTCTCTCTGTGTTCTCTGTGGTCAACCTGTATCTTCCCATTTCTGATCAAGCAAAAATTAGCTTCTGGGAAATTCCCGCATCCCGTCCCGGAATGCGAAACATTTTCCGCTTCGCCGTGGCGAAAGCCGCCGTATTCTCTCCCTTATGCCGCTGAAAGACACTCAGAACGAGACCGACACCCGCCAACTCCCGATCGACCGAGTGGGAATTAAAGATCTCCGCTATCCCATCCAAGTCCGCGACAAGGGCGGTTCGACCCAAAGCACGATCGCGACAGTCCAGCTCACAGTCGATTTACCCCATCAATTCAAAGGCACCCACATGAGCCGATTCATCGAAGTGCTCGCCTCCCACGGCAAGGTCCTCCATGTCGACACGATCCGCGACATCCTCACCCAACTCACCCGACGACTCGAAAGCGACTGCGCCCATGTCGATTTCGAGTTCCCCTTCTTTCTCGAAAAGTTCGCCCCGGTGACCAAGGCCCCCGGCCTGATGGATTACACGGTCCGCTTCCATGCCACCCTGCAAAAAGATGTGCTCGATTTTGTCGTCACCGTCACCGTCCCGCTGACGACGCTCTGTCCGTGCTCCAAGGCGATCAGCGCCCGCGGAGCTCACAACCAGCGTGGCCTCGCCACCCTCGCCCTTCGGAGCAAGCGCCCCATGTGGATCGAGGACATAATCCGTCTGATCGAAGATAGCGGTAGCAGCGAACTTTATAGCCAACTCAAACGTCCGGATGAAAAGGCGGTCACCGAACGCGCCTATGACAATCCGGTTTTCGTCGAAGACCTCGTTCGAAATATCGCGGAACGTTGCCGCAAAGATGAAAACATTCTCTGGTTTCGCACCGAAGCAGAAAACTTCGAATCCATCCACAACCACAATGCCTACGCCTTGATTGAGATGGAGGCTGCGGCCAAAGAATAATTCCCCTCCTTCTCAAGTCAGATCGTGGCAATGTAATCGTCACAGACACTGAAGAAGGAACGGGGGAACTCCCCAGGCATTCAATTGGCAAATTGCCCAGGGGCAACTTCCTTGCGGTGAGCGCATTTTCTGTTCCAATGGTCGGCACCCCATGGAACCCCATGAATTCGAGCACCTGGTGGAAGCCCACTATGGCGACCTTTATCGTTTTGCAGTCAGTCTGACTCGGAATTCCGATGAGGCCTGCGATTTGACCCAGCAGGTCTTCGTCACCTTCGCCCGCAAGGGCGACAAAATCCGCGACCGCTCGAAATGCCGCAGTTGGTTATTCACCTCCCTCTACCGGGATTTTCTCCGCCAAAAGGAGCGCTCCAAACGCGTCACCAGCATGGATGAAGACGGTCTGGAACTCTGCGCCGGCTTCAATCCCTCCGAGGCCGCCCCGACGGTCGCCCATCACGAAGCTCGCGAAGCCCTCTTCTCCCTCGACGAGGCCCATCGCTCTATTCTTTCGCTCTTCTACCTCGATGATTGTTCGTACAAAGAAATCGCCGCCCGCCTCAATGTGCCCATGGGCACGGTCATGTCCCGGATCTCCCGAGCCAAGGCCGCGCTCCGGGCCCGCCTCCAAGTCGGACCCCAGGAATCTCCGGAGGGAATAAATTCCAACCGCTGACACTCTCATTTCGTAGACAAACTCGCAATGGACACCACAGAGGCCAAACTCATTCTCAGCGCTTATCGACCCGGACGGGACGACCAAGCGACCGGAGATGATTCCCTCCCCGACCTCGGGGAGGCTTTGGCCAGTCTGGAAACGAATCCGGAATTGGCCCGGTGGTTTGCCGACCAATCCGAGATGGACGAAACGCTCCGGGCCGCCTTCGAGGAAATTTCTCCGCCGCCGGATCTGAGAGAACGAATTTTGGCGTCTTCCAAAATCACCCCCTTCCCCAGTCGCGCCACCCGCCTTTGGCTGGCCGCAGCGGCCTGCGTTCTCCTGGGGCTGAGTTTATTCCCGATCCTCTCCCGCCAACCTTCCCTCAGCCCCGCCAGCCTGGAGGCGCAAATCCCAGGGTTAAATGCTCTCCATCACCACGATCTCGCCAGCAAACCCGGCCAACTCGAATCCATCCGAACCTGGCTGACCGCTCACGGCGGCGCAGCCGACTTTCACCTTCCCTCCGGCCTGACCCAGAGCCAAGGCGTTGCCTGCGAGGTGACCACCATCGACGAAACCAAGGTCACCATCCTTTGCTTTCATCTCGGTGACCAGGGCGTGGCTCATCTCTACATCGTCAATCGGTCCGATCTTAAAAATCCCCCCGGCGGGCTTGACCCCACCTTTCGCCAAAGGGGCGGAACCGCCATCGCCAGTTGGAGCCAAGACGACCGCAGCTACTTCCTCTCCAAGCCCGGCGACATCGGCGAGTTGCGGCAGTTGCTTTAACTGGACTCACGCGAAGGCGCGGAGATAAGACTGTCAGGAATCCGTTCTCCGCGCCTCCGCGCCTCTGCGCCTCGACGCGAGAATTTCTGAATCTCGTTGCGTCGCGGAGCGCTCCGGGTATGCTCCGCGGTCGTGGTTCGGTTTCTTGTTTACGGCATTCCAGTCTTGCTCGTCGCTCTTTTGGTGACGGCTTTTTTGACCGTGATTTCGTTCTCCTCCGACCGGAAAAATGAGCTGACCATCGGTTCCATCGGCGAGCCCACCCGGCTCAACCCGATCCAATCGGCCGAGTCTTCGGCCAGCGAGGTGGAGCAATTCATTTTCGAAAGCCTGCTCCATTTTGATCAGAACCTGGAAGTGGAGCCCCTCCTGGCCAAGTCCTACACCCAGAGCCAAACCACCACGATCACCTTCCGGGACCCCGCCGCGCTGACCACGGCCCTCACCCAAGTCGAAATGGCTCGCGCCTCCTGGCCCGCCTGGACGCTGCAAAAAACTCAGGTGGAAGAAAATTCTCTTCTCCTCGAATTCTCCCTCCCGGGTCTGGATGCGAGCGAAAAGGTCTTTGCCCTCTTCGATCCTGCCACCACCCTTCCCTTCACCACCCTCCGCGCGGAGACCGGCGGCAAGGCCCGCGAGATCTTAAAGCAATTCCAAGCACTCGACCCCGCCCCGGCCATTGTCCGGACGTGGTTCGACTACGACGCCGCCTTCGAGATCACCGTACTCGGCGACGGCACGGAAGTCCTTGCTCGGCTGAAGGATTTTCTTGCCGCCGAAAAACTTCCTCACGCCACCGCCTCCGTTCTGGAGACCCGCGCCTTTCTGGCCGAGCCCTCAGTCAATTTTGTTCTTCGTCAAGATGTCCACTGGCACGACGGCGAACCCTTCACCTCCCGGGATGTTGTTTTCACCTACAACTCCATCATGGATGAAACCGTCGCCTCGCCTCGCAAGCCCGACTTCGATCTCATCCAGACCCTCACCGCCCCCAACCCCCATGAGGTCCACATCACTTATCGCAAACCCTATTCGCCCGCCCTCAACAGCTGGATGATCGGGCTGCTTCCTGCCCACATCCTCGAAGGCAAACCGACCTCATGGTGGAACGACGAATTCAACCGGCATCCTGTCGGCACCGGACCATTTAAGTTTTCGGATTGGAAAACCAATGAATCCCTCCGGGTCGTCCGCAACGCCGACTACTGGCAAGGTGCCCCTTGGCTCGATGCGGTCGTTTTCCGCTACCTTCCCGATCCCGTCTCCATCCGCATCGCCTTCATGACCCGGCAAACCGATTTCTGGGGCGTGGACCCCTGGGCAGTCGCTTCCTTCAAGGAAGATCCCCGCTTCCAGGTCTTCCGCTATCCAGCCAACCAGTACAATTATGTTGGCTGGAACCTCCGCAACCCGCTCTTTCAGGATGTCCGGGTCCGCACCGCCTTTGCCCATGCCGTCAATGTCCCCGAGATGATCAAATACATCCTCTATGGCAACGGCGTGCAGAGTAATGGGATTTTTCCTCCGCATTTTTGGTTCTCCGACCCCAGCCAGAAACCGATTTCCTACGATCCAAAGTTGGCGGCCAAACTCCTCGATGAGGCCGGCTGGGTCCCCGGAACCGACGGCATCCGGGTCAAAGATGGCAAGCGCCTCGCCTTCACCCTGATCGTCAATCAGGGCAACGAAGTGCGCAAAGACATCGCCACCATCGTGCAGGACAATCTCCGCACCGTCGGGGCCGAGGTCGATGTCGCCATTTACGAATGGGCGGTCTTCATCAGCCGCTTCATCAACAAACTCGAATTCGACGCCACCGTGCTCGGATGGTCCACCGGGCCTGACTACGACGCCTACCAGGTCTGGCATTCCTCCCAGACCAATCCCGGACAACTCAACTTCGTCGGCTACAACAACCCCAAGGTCGATGCCCTCCTCTCCCAAATCCGGCAGGAATATGATCCAGTCAAAATTAAGAGCCTCGCCGGCCAGATCCAAAAAACTATTTTCGACGATCAACCCTACCTCTTTCTCTTTGTGCCCGACGCCACCTCGGTGATCTGGAATGACAGCTTCCGCATTTGCCGGCCGGATGGTCAGGGTGGCTTCGTCGACACCCCGGTGGAAATCACCAAGGCCGGCTGGTCGTATTATATGCAGTGGTTTTATCGTCCGGATTTTTCGAAAAATCTGCCCTCGGAAAGGAAAATAAAAACCCTCCTGCCATGATCACCTTCATCATCCGACGCCTCCTCATCACCGTCGTGCTGGTCTTCTTCATCAGCATCATTTCCTTTTTCATCATCACCCTCACGCCAGGCAGTCCGTATCCCTGGGGCGAACTCAACCCCAAGATCTCCGAGTCGGTGAAAGAAAATTTTCGCAAGCAATTCCACCTCGATGAACCGATTTGGAATCAATATTGGTTCAATATGCGCGGTCTTTTCACCGGCGAACTCCGCAGCATCAAGGATGGGCGTCCGGTCCTCGAACGGATCACCGAGCGCCTCCCCGCCACCCTTGCGCTCAATCTTTGCGCCATGACGATTGCCCTCAGCTTCGGGCTCCTCGTGGGCATTTATTCCGCCAAAGTCTCCGGCCAATGGCAGGACACCGCCCTCTCCACCGTCGCGTTTGGTTTTCTCGCCATCCCGGAATTCTGGGTCGCCTACCTGCTCATCATTGGACTGACCGCAGGATTTGCCGTTCCGCTGATGGGCACGGTCAGCCATGGCATCCTCTTCCCCAATGCCCTCGCCGCGTCCCTCGACTGGCTCTGGCACCTCGCCCTCCCCGCCACCATGCTGGCCCTCGGCAGCATCGCCGTTCAATCCCGCTACGTTCGCGCCAGCATGTTGGAGACCCTCCGCGAAGACTACATCCGCACCGCCCAGGCCAAGGGCCTCAGCCCGGAGAAGGTCCTCTACCACCACGCCCTCCGCAATTCCCTCCGCCCGCTCATCACCGGCATCGGCAGCCTTCTCCCCGCGCTCATCGGGGGAGCCGTCATCATTGAAACCATCTTCGCCTACCCCGGCATCGGACGTCTCGGTTATCAGGCCGTGCTCGAACGTGACTACCCGACTTTGGTCGCGCTCAATTTCATCACCGCCATGTTGGTCCTGATCGGAAACCTCCTCGCCGATGTCCTCTACGCCGTCGTCGATCCCCGCGTCCGCCTCGAATGAACCCCAAAACCGGAATGAACCACAGAGAGCACAAAGGACACAGAGTGGAAGCTGGGGAAAATAGAGACCTGGTGAATATACTTAAAGAGTTGTGGTTCACCTCCCGTCAGGCGGCTTTCTTGTTTGTCAATTCCTCTCTCTGTGCTCTCTGTGGTAAATCTGCCTTTTCTTTAGGATGAAGCCCTCGTCCCAAACCCCGCTTCGCCGCACCCTGGCCCGCTTCCGACGCAATCGCCTCGGGATGTTTGCCCTGGCGGCGGTGGTTCTCTTTTTCCTCATTGCGATCGTCTTTGCGATCCTCAGCTTCGCCCAGATCCCCTTTCCTCAGAATCCCAATGCCACCCACCTGGAGCGAAAATTGCTTCCGCCCAATGCGGCCAACTGGCTGGGCACCGACAACCTCGGCCGCGACCTCCTCTCCCGCATGCTCCATGGGTCTTACATTTCGCTCACCGTGGGCTTCGTCGCCGTGGCCGTCTCGCTGGGCATCGGGGTCATCGTCGGCGCCATTTCCGGGTTCTTCGGCGGCTGGGTTGATAACATTGTCATGCGAGTGGTGGATGCGGTCATGTGTTTTCCCACCTTCTTTCTCATCCTCACCGCCGTCGCCCTCCTCGGACCCAGCATGTTTAATATCATCGCCGTCATCGGGCTGGTCAGTTGGACCGGCACCGCCCGACTCGTCCGGGCCGAGTTCCTCACCCTGCGCGAAACCGAATACGTCCGCGCCGCCAAGACCCTCGGTCAGCGCACCCCGGTGATCATCTTCCGTCACATCCTCCCCAATGCCTTTGCCCCCATCTTCGTCACTGCCGTCCTCGGGATCCCCGCCGCCATCCTGACCGAAGCCGGCCTGAGCTTCCTCGGCTTTGGCGTCCAACCCCCCCAGGCCACCTGGGGCAACATCATCGCCGATGGCAAAACCTATCTCCTCGACGCCTGGTGGCTGATCGTCTTTCCCGGGCTGGCCATCTTCCTCGCCGCGCTCTCTTTTTACCTCGCTGGGGACGCCCTCCGGCAGGCGGCAGAAACCCGCGCCGAACGAAAATAACCATGATCCCAAACCTGCTCGAAATCCAAAACCTCTCGATTCGTTTTCAAACCGAAAACGGCCCCTTCGAAGCGGTGAAAAACATTTCCCTCTCCCTCAAGGCCGGCGCCTCCCTCGCGCTCGTGGGCGAAAGCGGCAGCGGCAAAAGCGTGACTGCGCTTTCCCTCACCCGCCTGCTCCCCTCCCCGCCGGCAGAGATCACCGGCGGCGACATCCGCTTTCAAGGCCAGAGCGTTTTGGCCATGAAGCCCCGCCAACTCCGGGCCATCCGCGGCGGCGAGATTGCCTATGTTTTCCAAGAGCCTTCCACCTCGCTCAATCCGGTCTATTCCATCCGCAGTCAAATCGCCGAAGCCATCCGCCTCCATCGCCCCGATGTCACCGATGTCGATGCCGAGATCATCCGCTGGCTCACCACCGTGGGCATCGTCCAACCAGACAAACGGATGCACGACTACCCGCACCAACTCAGTGGCGGGATGCAGCAACGCGCCATGATTGCGATGGCCCTGAGTTCCCGGCCGAGCCTGCTCGTGGCCGACGAACCCACCACCGCCCTCGACGTCACCATCCAGGCGCAAATCCTCAACGAACTCAAACACCTCCGGACCGAGTTCAACATGGGTCTCATTTTGATCACCCACAACATCGCCATCATCCGCGGACTCTGCGACCGGATCGCCGTCATGTTCCGGGGTGAAATCGTCGAATACGGGGACACCGAGGAAGTTCTCCGCAATCCCCAGCACCCCTACACCCAAGCCCTCATTGCTTGTGTCCCCAAACTGGGGAGCAAAGAAAAGCGCCTCAAGACCATCAACTATTCCTGGCTGGAAAAGAGTTAGGGCCCATCGCGCCCTTAAATGTAATTCGAAATCGTCTCGGCGTCTCCCATTCTCCTCAACACGCTCGAACGAATCTCTTTTCGCTTTTCAATTACCGCTTTTCGCCATTAACTCACCACGTGTCGCTCACCGGACACCTCAGTCTTTTCCCCAGCCAGTGGTGCCGAATCTCCCCGGTTTACCAAGGGCGGCAGCATTTCTTCAAGCCGCCGGTCCGGTAGGGCGCGAATGTTGAGAGCCTAGCCGCAACCACTTCGTAGTTTGCGTTACAGATCCCCAATGGTCCGAGCTCCCCTTCCCAACTGCCTTGTACCCGGCCACGCCTATACCCGGCCACACCTATACCCGGCCACGTTGAGGCCTGCGGGTTCCCGCTACCCTCGATCCAACGGCGAGGCCGCCAAAACGCCGGGACGATTCAAGACATGCGTATAAATCATCGTCGTAGAAACATCCGCGTGACCCAGCAACTCCTGAACCGTGCGAATATCCGTCCCGCCCTCCAGCAAATGCGTAGCAAACGAATGTCGCAGCGTGTGAGGGGTGACCGGCTTGGTCAGTCCGGCCCGCAACGCGCACCGCTTGACCAATTGTTGCACCCCATTGGCCCCCATGTGATGCCGCCGGATCTTCTTCGACCAAGGGTCCACCGATAAGTCCTCTGAGGGAAAAAGCCAGAACCACGCCCATTCCGTGTCTGCCTTTGCATATTTTATCGAGAGCGCGTCCGGTAGAAAAACACCCTCCACACCCATGGCACGATCCCGCTCCCAGCGCTCCTTGGCCAGCACGAGCTGCGCTTCCAGCGCCTTCTTCAGCACCTTAGGCAGCGGCGTGCGTCACTGCCTGCGCGAAAGTGCAATCTTTCAACATTAGTCTAACTTGCAGGTTTAAGTGAAACTTAGACAATCCTTGTCCCCTTTGCCTCCACGAACAACCACGTACCCATTTCCAAAATCGATGTCCTTCACGCGGAGTCGCAGGCATTCCATCACCCTCAGGCCCGCTCCATACATCAACTCCACCATCAACCGCCCCGTTCCTTCCATCTCTCCAGTCAGCGCTTTCACCTCCTCCCGGGTCAGTACCGTCGGAATCCGCCGGCTCTGCGCGGGTCTCGTGATGTTTTCCCGGCCCCCGGCCTGTTTTTTCAGCACTTGGAAAAACAAAAACTGTAGCGCGCTTAATGCCTGGTTCTGGGTGGATGCCGCCACCCGCCGAACCACCGTAAGATAGTCCAGGTATTTCCGGACCTGATCCCACCGGATTTCGCGCCGGGTCCCAGGCTGCGCAAAAATCAAAAACCGCCGCACCCAGTCCAAATACGATTGTTCCGTCCGATACGCATACCGATGCGTCCGCAAACCCTCTTCCACCGCCGCCACGAAATCCGCATACTTTGCTGGCAGATCCCCCTCATCCCCGCGTCCAGCGAAGTCCTGCGCCCCTCGGATAGGAGGTCGCGCCACCTCCGCCGGCCTCGTATGCTCCAACCTTTCCTTGAAAATCTTCTCAAGGTCCACATCGAAACCATGTTGCCCCCATCCGATCGGCTCAACCCTCTGATAAAACACCTTCAATGCCTCAAGCGCCTGCCGTCCCTGCCAATTTTTCTTGCCTTCCGCTGCCAACTTGGTCAGAAAATGCGTCAGATCGTCACATTCGGCTTCTTGAAACCGCTTCGGCTTGATGAACTTCAACCACCCCAAAACCCAGCCACGGTAGTAATCTTGGAACCGCGGCTCCACCCCATCCTGAGTCAAAGCCATCTTGAAACGCTCCCATCGATTGTCCCAAATCGCTGCCGCTATTGACTTTACGCTATTTTTGGGAACGTTAGAGTTCATGAAATAGGATGATACAACTAATTGCAGAAGAAATCAACACACACCTCTACAATACGTTAGTCCTTAAAGGGGAGTAGCTTATACGAATCCGCCGCAAGCGGCGGAGGGGAATAAAAGAAATATGATTGCATGAGGTGAAAAGAAAGCTTTCTACCTAGGGAAGAGCCCGATAAAATTGAGGGAACCGAGCCGCTCAACGAAGTTGGAGCCAAGTCTCGGTTCCCTCAATTTAACGGCACCCCCTAAAGTGCGACGCCGTAATTTCAAAACCTGCGGAAAGATGGATCAAAGTCCAAAGAGCAAACGACGTGTGCCGATAGAAAGTGCCCCGAACTAACGAAGCGATCAACCAGACGACCCTACACCCCGGAGGTGATCCGACCGTCACAGCTCTGTTCCATGTGCGGCCATGAATTGTAACCGCCGACTATGCGCAGGTTATCGCGGACGTTCGGCAAAAATTAAATGAAACTTGCTCTGGCCGGTATATTTGCATTCTTGAGTGGAACCTGTCTCTGGTTGTTCTCTCTTTCTCTATTTGGTCATAGAGAACCTTTTGACGGCAATGTAGGCAGGTTTGTATTTTTGATGACCGCGATCCCACTTGTGGCGATGGCTATTGGTGGAATTGACAATATAAATAAATTCTGGATTTGGCCACTGCTTGTTGTTTTTGGCGAGCTCATCGGAGGAATGATTGTTGTAGGTGCCTCACCGCTGATGATAATTGGACTTATATTTCTGATTGCATTTTCGCTGCCAGGTTTCATGGTTTGCGCATTAGCGTTTCTTCCAATGGACGCAATTAGACGGTCAAGAATGAAAACAGAAAAAAGCCGAACGGAGCGATCGACCTAACTCTCCACCGCTGTCACTTTGGGTGCTTGGCTTCGCCGCACCCGACGTGCCAGCGGTTCCGAGCAGGTCATCGCGGACGTTCGGAAAGAATAAGCGATTCGTAGGGTATCAGTATGCACGCTTACAAAACATCTTTGTGGATGGGATTCACCTACATGTGGATTCTTGCGATATGCGGATTTCTTTTGAGAGATCAAAAATCCAGTGCATCAATTTTCTGGATTGTGATTACGCTCAGCCTGGTTTTACCGCTCATTCTATCGGTCGTTTTCACTTTCAAATTCAGGCGTGAATATAGATATGCATACTTGATTACCGGAATTCCGGCTGTGCTCGGAATTCTTTTACAGTATTTCTTGTTGAGCTTTATTCCAAATATCGTTGTTCCACGAGGCGTTATGGTTCACATTATGGGCACTCCACAACCTTTTGATATTCTCGGCCAACTCGTGGCCGCTCTCCCCATAATAGGTTGGGCGATAATATTTCCGGTATTCGGCTGCATCTCCGTGGAGATCGTCAGTGCAATCCGAAGTAGACTTCACCCTAAACAAAATTAAATCCGAACAGAGCGATCGAGCGAACCCCCGTCCCTGCGGGACTTCTGACATGAATCCTGCTGATCCGCTTCGCGGGCAGGAATCACGCCAGAAGCATGCGGTGGCCGCTCATCGCGGACGATAGGCAAAGAAATATATCTCTTATGCGAACCCTACCATTACTTTTTTCAGTATATTTATTTGCAGTGCTTCCCGTTTTTGCAGCGGATGATCCGATTACCCGAATTTCAAATCAACTTAGCAAAAATCCGATGTGGGACAACGGGGTATTCATTCCGATAAAGCTTCCCAAATCAGCGAAACCAGTGGCAATACTAAACCAATTTTTTAAAAATGTTTCGGCTCCACGTGGATATATTACGGACTTCGACATTGAAGAGATACGGCAATTAAAAATTTCTAATTCAGATGCGAGTCCATACACCGCCGCACTCGTGTCCTCCGATCAGGGTGGACAGATCGTCATATTCCGCTATATGACAGACGAAGATTGTTGGTGGGCTCGTATGTACGGAGCAAGATATACCTATGACACAAAATAAGCCTATCGGAGCGATCGACCTAACCCTCCACCGCTGTCACTTGAGATGCTGGGCTTCGCCGCATCTCGCATGCCAGCGGTTCCGGGCAGGTCATCGCGGACGTTCGGGAAATATAAGTTGACGCCTTTTCCGGTATAGTTATTCTCCTTTTGTGGAGTTTGAGTATGATCCTGCAAAAAGCAAAATTAACGTCGAGAAGCATGGTATTAATTTCGATCATGCGAAGTTTCTATGGCTTGATGAG
>Ga0209491_10002776_pt1 | contig 30344 bp, 16 predicted proteins | sample BON02_FD_187213 | JGI IMG/M metagenome (GOLD analysis project Ga0209491, IMG submission 187213) | Freshwater microbial communities from Lake Bonney liftoff mats and glacier meltwater in Antarctica - BON-02 (SPAdes) (version 2) | ecosystem: Environmental > Aquatic > Freshwater > Ice > Glacier...
GGGGGGGGGGGGGGGGGGGGGGGTTTTTTTGGGGGGGGGGGGGGGGCGGGGGGGTGGCGAGGGTTTTTGCATGAAAAAAAAATACATGAGCCCGACGCGCAAGAATGATGACGTCGGTCGGATGAGGGGGCGGGTGGATGCGGTGGCAAAAACACGTGGAAGGCGGGGTGTTGGGGCGTTGGGGGGGGGGTAGGGGCGTGGGGGCAAATGCTGGGGGGGCGCCGGCGGCAAAGAACACAAAAAAACGAAAGAAGGAACCGGCGGGGGGGGCAATGAGGAAAACTAAAGGCCGCAGGGCCCCCGCCGCGTCACCAACCCTGCTTGAGAACGCGCGCGGTCTCGACGATGAACTTGCCCTCCTTGTACTTTTGCGTCTCCTCGAAGGCGTGCTCCTGTGTGGTAGATTTGTCGCGTCGCGGAATAAGGTTTTTTTTTCTTCGATGAGCCGGGGGGGCGAGTGCGCGCGCCCGCCGAAAAAGAAAAAAAGAGACGCGAGACAAGAGACTCACGTATTTCCAGCCCAGGTTGGTGCTGCAGCACGTGCAGAAGATGTCGACGACCGTGTGCAGGCCGGTGATCAGCATGCGCTCCTCGCGCGGGCCCAGCGTGACGTTGACGCTGTGGCGATGAGCGAAAGCGAAAGCGATTCGTTTTTGGTTTTTTTTGGCAGGGGCGGGGGGAGAAGGCGTGGGCGGGGGCAAAAAGGAAGACGCCGGGAGAGAGAGCTAGGAAGGCGAGCCGCGCGCCACACATGCGCAATCTGCCGCGACTCACACGTTGTTGAAGAGGAAGGCGCGGCCGTGCCGCCCCTGGAACGACTTGGACACCAGGTCGTCGTGCTCGGTCACGTGGGTCTTGCAGCCGCTGCGCGTTTGTGGGTTTTCGGCGGCGTTTTTTTTTGTTTTCGTTGTTTGAGCGGCGGTGGCGGGCTTTTGTGGGCTTGTGGGTCACGAACAGTCGGTGACGTGAATCAGGTGGTGGCTTGTTGGCGGTGCGAGCAGCCCAGGAGGCATCAGGGGCGCGCTCGAGGTCATCCTCCTCCTTTCAAAAATACAAACAGGGAGACCACGCCGTGACGAGCGGGGAGCGGGCGCCAAATCAGCATCGGCGCTCGGGGGGCATCATCGGCGCCGCCGACGACGATGAGGCAGGAGGATTTTTGGTTGAAGAGGTCCGCGACCCCGCAAGGCCGCGCGCCGCCGCAACCGTCGCCGCGCGGCGCGCGCGGGCATCTCGGCCGCGCGGGATCCAGCGCGCGCGCGCGGGCCTTGGCATCGCGGCGCCGCGCGGCGCCCGATGGTCTCGGGGAAAGAGCGAGAGGGAGGAGGAGGAAGGACCTTCCGCCCCCCCGGATTGTGCCGCCCACAGCCCGCGGCCGGCCCCGGCGAGCACGTCAACGCGGGTCTTACCTGCAGCAGTAGACGCGCTCGCCGCCGAGGACGACGCGAAAGACGCGCCCCATCGTGTTTTTGGGCGGCGGAGAGGAGGGAGGGAATTTTGGTTGAGAGAGAAGGAGAGAGCCTTTTTTCGGGGGCTCGCCCTCTCCTTTGGGTCCGGGCGGGGCGGGCGGGGCGGGCGAGGAAGATCTGCGGGGCGTCGAGTCGACGAGATGCGGTCGGCGTTGGTAGGCGGCGTGTGTGGCGGGAATCGATCAAGGGAGGAGGCCGCTTTAAGGAGGGGGGGGGGCAGTTCTCGGGCCTCGGCGAGGCGCCCCCCCCCGTCGGCAAAACGACCAAGGGGGGACAAACGCACGCCAACCCGCCGCCGCCAAAAGGAAAAGGAGAGAGAGATGCGTTGTTTGAACAGTTGTTGTTTGGGACTCTAGGAACACCCCCCACGACCCGAAAGGGTGACGAAGGAGTCCGAGAGCATCTCAGATCCGAAGCGGAGGGGGAAAAGTCGCCACAGGAGCGACCCCTCGAAAAAAGCAAGGTAGAAAAGGGGTGTACAAAAAAACGCCGGCGGCGGAGGAGAACCGGGGGAAAAAACGGCGCCGCCGCTCCGACGATCGCTCGAGACCCCAAAAAAGACAAAAAAACACAGACAAAAACAACCCACACAATTCACCCGCCGCCCCCAAACAGCGAACGGATGCGGTCGACGCTCAGCAGCGCGTGATGCTGGTGGTAGTGCTGCAAGTTGCGCGCGGCGGCCGCGGCGGCCGCTGCGGCCGCTGCGGCCGCGCCGCCGCCGCCTCCGCCGCCAGCGCCGGGAACGCCGCCGCCGCCGCCGCCGCCGCTCGGGCCGCCTCCTCCCCCAGCCGCCGAAAAGTGCGCCCGCGCCCAGTGCTCGACCTCGCGCGGGCGTGAGGGGGGCGGCGGCAGGTAGGGCGCGCGCACGACGCCCCACCCGCCCTCCTCGTCCTCCTCGTCCTCCTCGAGGTCGGCGTCCGCGTCGGCGTCAGTGGCGCCGGCCGCGCCGAGCGGGGCGAGTCCGGCAGCGGCGGCAGACGCGGCAGTCAGCGCCGAGGCGGCGGCGCCGCCCTCCGCTCCTCCGCCCGGATAGGCGCCGCCGTCGGCCGACAAGCGATACGCGCCCGCGTCGAGGCGCAACAGGGGCAGCGGCGCGAAAGCGACCCACCCGCCGCCGCCGCCGCCTTGCTCCTGCTGCTGGTGCTGCGCCGCCGCCGCGGCCAGCGCCGCCGGCGACAGCGCATAGGTCGGCCCGGCGCCCAGCCCCGCCGCCGCCGCCTGCGCCGCCGCGCGCGCCGCGTGCTGCAGCAGCTTGCCGTCCTGCTGCCGCGCGTCGCGCTTGACCGCCGCGCAGAGGACGGCCAGGCGCGCCGCGGGCGACCAGCCGGCGGGCAGCGCGCCGCCGCCGCCCATGAGCGCCGCCGCCCGGTCCTCCAGCAGGCACTCGAGGCTGCGGCGCAGGAGCCGCAGGGCGGCGGGCAGGTCGTTGTTCGTGAGGGCGGCTGATGCCCGGTGCTGTTGCTGCTGCTGCTGCTGCTGCTGCTGCTGGTGCTGGTGCTGTTGCTGAGGCGGCGGCGGCGGGAGCGGGAGCGCGCGGGGCGAGGGGCGGCCGTCAGCAGCGAGGGCGGGCCCTTGCTGACGCTGCTGACGCTGCTGCTGCTGCTGCGAGGCGAAGGACGAAGAGGCAGACGCGGCGGCGACGGCGGAAGCGGCAGCAGCGGAAGCAGCAGCGGCGGCGGCGGCGGCCGCAGCGGCGGCCCCCAGCAGGAGGTCGGGCGGCGGCGCGGCCTGCGGCGGCGGGCCCCAGAAGGCGGCCGAGGCGCGGTGGCGCAGGACGGCGGCCGAGTATAGGGCGGCGATGGCCTCGCTGGGCGCGGCCGCGGCCGCCCCTGTTGTTGAAGCAGGGGAGGAGGGGCCCCCAGGAGAGAGCGGGGCAACGCCGCCGCCGCCGCCGCTCTGGCCGCCGCCGCTTCCTCCCCCTCCGCCGACGACGCCGGCGACGCTCGCCGCCGCCCCGACGATCACGTTGGCCGCCGCGGCCCTGGCGTAGTGGTAGTAAGAGTAGTAAGAGGAGGAGGAGGAGGAGGTCGACGAATGCGCGCCTGCCTCGGAGGCGGACGAGCCCCCGGCGCGTCCCCCTCCCGCCGCTGACGCGCCGCCGCCCGCCGCTGCCGCCCCCGCCGCCGCCGGCAGCGGCCCCGACAGCGGCAGCACGTCGCGCGGCGCCGCCGGCGCGCGCCGGAAGAACGCGGGCGGCTCCCACAGCGCGCTCGTGCTGCCCTGCAGCAGGGGCTCGTGCAGCAGCGGGCCGCCCGTGATGAGCGCGACCCGGTCGAGCAGCGCGAGGAGGTACCCGAGCGCCGCCGCCGTCGCGTGCTGGTCGTACGGCGGTGGCGGCGGCGGCGGCGGCGGCGGCTGGTGCCGTTGCTGCTGTTGCTGTTGTTGTGCCGACGTGGGGCCGCCCGACTTGCCGCCCGGGGAGGCGTCGAGCTGGTCGGGCAGGCGCAGGTCGCAGACGGTCGTGTGCACGGGCGAGGTCGCCGGCGGGGACGCCGGGGCGCCGCCGCCGCCGGCCGCTGCGCCCGCGGGGGCCGCCGCCGCCGCCGTCGCCCCCCCCGCTCCTGCGCTGCCGCCGGCGCCGGCGTTGCCGCCAATCAGCGCGCTGACCCGCAGGGGGTAGATGGCCAGCAGCTCCCGCATGCGCGCGCGCTGCTCGCGCAGCAGCGCCGACTGCGCGTGCGACAGCGTGAGCGCCTGGTACCGCACGAGCGTGGGCAGCCGCCCGCCAAGCGCGTCGGCGGCGCGGCGCGCGAGGGCGCCGCCGGCGGCGGACAGCGCCGAAAGGCGCGCCGCGAGCTCGGCGCGGCGCGCAGACACCCCCCGCTCGGCGCGCGCGACCTGCGCGGCGAGCGCCGAGGCCTCGGCCTCGGCGTCGCGCAGGCGCGCGCGCCACTGGCGGCGCAGCAGGCGCTGGCGGCGGGCGGTCGCCTGGTTTGTTTGGTTGGTTGTGAGGGGCAGATGCTTTGTGAGCGCGGCAGGGGTCTCCCGACAAACGACGACCGACGAACGACGCAAACGACGCGCAACGACGTCGACCCCTTTTCACGAAAGCGCACGCCCGAGCCTTCACCTCCTCACCTCATCCGCGAGCGCGTGCTCGAGCTCGGCCTTGAGCGCGTCGCGCCGTCGCCGGAGCGCCTCGATGTCCGCGGGTGGCGGAGGAGGGGAGGCCACGGGGGCGGAGCGAGGCCTTCCCTCCTGCATGGCGCTTGGCGCGGAGCAGCGCCCGCTTCCTCTCCACAGGCCCCGGCCCAACTTTGGGCCAGCGACGCGGCGGCCACGCAGCCTCCTGTCAGCGCATCGAGCAGGAAGTGGGACGCATGGGCTGGGGCGACTGATGGAAGTCTCGGTGATGCCGTCCTCCTCTCGGACAAATGAAAAACGTTTGCGGCGCGTCGCCGAGAGTCCAAGTCGGTGTTGATGTGGGGTGTGATGATGTACAAGTGATGTTTGCGAGTGGGACGAGGAGGAGGAGGGCGCTCTAAGCTCGCTCTCATCGTGAGGCATCGACAGCTCTCGAAACGCTCCTTCAAAAGCTCGCTCGCTTCCCCGTCGCTCTCTCTCTCTCAACAAGCCTAGATCGCCTCCCCAATCACGCACGCGTCACGCACGCACAACCACTGGAAGGCCTGTCCTTCCCACTGTCCACAACAGCCCGGCAACAATAAAACACGCGGATCACTGAAACCAAAAGCTCAACTTCTCTTCCGTCGTCGTGGTCGTCGACGAACGACGGAGGGAGGGGGCGCTGCAACAAGGCGCCCGCCAGCGGGTCCAATCGAAAGAGCGATGGCGCACCAGCACCACCACCACCAGCAGCAGCAGCAGGGCGCCCGCGTCCTCGCCGCCCTGGCCGCCAGCATGGAGGCGACCGACCCGTCGGCGCGCGCCGCCGCCGAGGCCGCGCTCGCCGCAGAGGCGCGCCTCCCCGGCTTTGCCCCTGTTCTGGCGCACGCGGCCACGGCGCGCGACGCGGTGGCGCCGGAGCTGCGGCAGATGTCGGCGGTGATGCTCAAGCAGGTGGTGCGCGGGCGCTGGGCGAGCGGCGGGGGCGGGGGCGGGCGCGGCGGCCGCGGCCACCGCGGCGGCGATGACGACGACGGCGACGACGACGGCGGCGGCGGCGGCGACGACGACGACGACCCCCCGCACGGCGGGGCGGGAGGAGGGGCCGACAGCGACGACTTCGTCCGCGCCAACCACGGGAGCACCTTGCCCGCGGGCGACAGCGACGACGAGAGCGTGCGCATGGCCCCGCGCCGCCCCGGCGGCGCGGGCGCCATGGCCGGGGCACGGAGCGGCAGCGGAGGCGGCGGCGGCGGCGCCTTTTCTGCGGCGGCAGGCCCCCCCTTGCCCGAGGCCGACAAGGCCGCCGTGCGCGCGGCCCTCCCGCAGGGCCTCAGCGACCCGTCCAGCAAGGTGCGCACGGCCGTGGGCGTCGCCGTCGCCGCCATCGCCGCGCACGACTGGCCGCACCACTGGCCCGAGCTGCTCCCCGGCCTCGTCGGCGCCGTGTCCAACCGCCGCGCCGACCCCGCGCTGGCGGGCGGCGCCTTGCGCTGCCTGTGTCTGCTGGCCGAGGACCTGGACGAGGAGCAGAAGCCCGAGCTGGCGCGCCTGCTGTCGGACGACCTGCGCGCGATCGTCGAGGCGGGCACGGCGGCGGCGGCGGCGGCGGCGAATGGCGGCGGCGCGGGCCCCGACGCCGCCGCCGCGCTGCCGCTGCGCCGGCCGGCGCTGGCCGCGTGGCGCCACCTCCTCACGGGCCTCGGGACGCTGGCGGGCGGGGGCTCGCAGCAGCACGCGCGCGCGGTGCGCGACCTGCTCGCGCCCTCCCTCCCGGCGTGGACGGCGGCCATCGCGGCCGTCCTCGGGCGGGGCGCGGACGGCGGCGGCGGCAGCGGTTACGGCGGCGGTCACAGCGGCGGCGGCGGCGGCGGCGGCGGCAACGCGCCCTCCTCGTCGTCGCCGCTGTCCGACCGGCAAGAGTGGGGCGTGCGCAAGGAGGCGCTGCGCGTTGCGCAGGCCCTGGTGGTCTACTTCGCCAAGCCCCTCGCGCCGCACCTGCCCGTGCTCATGGGCGGGGTGTGGCGCCTGTTCGCGGACGCGGCTGCGCTGCACCAGCGGGTGCTGGTCGAGGGCGGCGGCGGCGAGGATGAGGAAGAAGAAGGAGCGGCGGGCGGCGTTTTCGTCGGCGGCGGCGTTTGCGGCGGCGCTGCTGACGTGGACGAGGAGGGCGGCGTGATGGACCTCGAGGGCCTGTTGGCGCAGGTGAGTGCCTCCCCGCTCTTCTTCCCTCTTTCTCTTTCTCCCCGAATGACGACAATGGCAAGGCGAAAACAAACGCCGCGGCGCCTCACGGCGGCGCCGTCCCCCCCTTTTTCCTCCGTCAAAAGAGCAGAGGGGATTATTTTCCGGGGATTATTTTCCGGGGATTATTTTCCGGGGATTATTTTCCGGGGGGGGGCGCGCGCGCCCGGGCAACAAGAAATACGGGTCGAGACCAGGTTTCCCGGCCCCCTTTTTTGTTGCCCGCCGCGCGCGCCTCAAGGTCTTTCCCTCTCTCGAACCAAGGGGCGGCCGGCTCCGCGCATGGGCGAGACTCTGCCGAATCAGTCATCCTTGCTCTGACGGGACGCGTTGCTCTCTCTTTTTTTTCTTTCCTTTCTGCGCCGCGCCGCCGGCGCACGGCTTGACGCCCCGCTCGCCCCCTGACACGACCGCGACCCGAACCTTACACAACGCACAAACATACACACACGCGAAACGACGAACAAGCAAACGAAACACACAAACAAACCCAAACAAAACAAACGAAACAAACGAAACGAAAAAAAAAAACAGATGTTCGAGCTGCTGCTGGCCGTCGTCGGCTCCGAGCGCTGCCGCCCGCTGGTGGCGCCCGCCCTGCCCTCCTTATTTTCCGGTTGCATCCGCTACATGCAGATCACCGCGGAGCAGGCCGACGCGTGGGGCGACGACGCCAACGCCTACCTCGCCGACGAGGATGAGGACCTGGGCTCGGCGCGCGCGGGCGCCGAGATGCTGGTCGACGAGGCCGTCGCGGAATTCGGCGCCGACGCCGCCGCCGCGCTGCTGGCGGCGGTCGCGGGCGCGCTGCGCGACGCCGACGCGGCCGATTTGGCAGCAGCAACGGCGGCGGCGGCGGCGGCGGCGGCGGCGGCGGCGGCGGCCTCTGCCGGTCGCGGCGGCGGCGGCGGTCGCGACGACGGCGGCCGGGAGGGGGGCGGCTTGCAAGGCTGGCGCCTGCGCGAGGCGGCGCTGGCGGCCCTGGGCGCGGGCGCCGAGGGGATCGAGCTAGCGCGGAGGGGGGCGGCGCGCGAGGCGGCGGCGGCGGCGGCGGCGGCGGCCGACGGCAGCGGCGGCGGCGGCGGCGGCATCGGCGTCGGCGTGGCGGCGGCGGCGGCGGCCGACGCGCAGGTGGAGGCCCTGCTCGCGGACGTCCTCGCGCGCGACCTGTCGCCCGCGGCGCTCGAGGGCTGGGCGCTGGCGGGCGCGTCCTCGTCGTCGGGCGGAGGCTCGGCCGCGGCCAACAACCGCAACGGCGCGCTCGGCGCCGCCGCGCCGCCGCCGCTGCTGCCCGCCTTGGGGGCGTCGTCACTGTCGCCCCCGCCGCCCGCGGGTGCCGGCTCCGCCTTTTTGGTCGGCCGCGCCCTCTGGCTCGCCGCGCGCTTCCAGCGCCACCCGGCGGGCGCCCGCCACCGCCTCGATTTTCTGCGCGCCGCCGCCGCGGGCGTCGCTGGCGCCGGCCTGCCGCCCGCCGTGCGCGTCGGCGCCTGCCGCGCCCTCGCCGCGCTTGCGCCGCGCGTGCCCGCCTCGGCGCTCCGCCCTTTGCTGCCGGCGCTCTTCACCGCCCTGCTCGCCCTCCTGGCGTCCGCCACCGACGAGACGCTGCACCTGGCGCTCGAGACCCTGTGCGCCCTGGTGCGCGCGGACACCGAGGTCGCCGCCACGCACGTAATGGCTCTGGCGGCGCCCGTGCTCGGCGTGTGGGCGAGGCACAGCGCCGACCCTCTCGTTGCCGAAGACGCCTTGGATGTGGTCCGCGCTCTGGCCGCCTGCCCGCGGTGCCTGCCGCCGCTCGCGGCCGCGGTCGCCCCGCCCCTGGCCGGCATCCTGTCGGCCCCCGCGGGCGAGCACCCGCCCGTGCTGGTGGAGCAGGCGCTCGACCTGCTCGGCGCGCTGGCGCGGCCGGCGCGGGCCGGGGGCGGCGCGGGGGCCGAGGCCGAGGCGGCGGCGGTGGCGGCGCCCGTGGCGGCGGCCGGGTGGGCGCCCGCTCTGGCGCTGCTGCGGCTCGGGGCGAGCGAGGGGGACGGGCCGCTCGTGCGCGGGGCGACGTGGCTGCTGATCCGCCTGCTGCGCGCGGGCGGGCCCGCCACGCTCACGTGGGCGTGCGCAGGAGCAGCACAGGCGGCGGCGACGGCGGCTGGGGGCGCCGCCGGCGCCTCTTCTGCCGTCGCCGCCGCCCCCTTTGCCGCCTCGGTCCCTCCTCGGCCCGCGCACGCCCTCCCCTCTTCCCCCCGCCCGCACCACGTCCCGCCCCCCTCCTCCCCGGAGGAGGCTCTGCGCCAGCTCATGGACGCCGTCGCCCTTCTGCTCTCCCCGGACCTGCCAGAGGACTGCTCGGACGCCGCGGGCCCCCTGCTTGAGCAGGCCGCCAAGTCGCTGCCGGGCGGCGCGCTCCGGCCGGCGCTGCCGGCGCTGGTGGCGGCGGCGGCGGCCAAGCTCGCCTTTTGCGGCGGGGCGCGCGCCGTGGCGGGCTTGCTGCTGTTCTTCAGCCGCCTCGCTCTCGCGGACGCGCCGGGCCTGGTCGACCTGATGGCGGGCATGCGCGTGCGGGTGCCGGCCACGTTTGCGGCGGCAGCGGCAGCAGGAGCAGCAGCGGGAGCAGGAGCGGGGGGGGGCGCCGGCGCCGGCGCGGCCGCCGCCGCCGCCGCCGCCGCGGCGACGGCGCCGGCCACGGCCTCCGCCCTCGAGGTCGTCTTCCCCCTCTGGCTCGAGCGCGCCGGCGACGTCGCCGGCGACCTGCCCACCAAGCGCGTGTCGGCCGCGCTGCTGGCCGTGGTGCTGCGCGCGCGCCACCACCCGGCGCTGGCCGCGCTGCTGGTGCGGGGCGACCCGCTGCCGCTCGAGGCGCCCGGCGGCGGGCGCGTCACCCGCCGCGCGGCCGCGCGCCTAGGCGGCCTGCGCTACGCCCTGGTGCCCGCGGCCGTGCGCGCCGTGGGCGTCGTGGGCGAGCGCCTGGCCGAGGCGCGCGAGCGCCCCGTGCTCGAGGGCGGGTTGGCGCGGCAGCGCCGCAGGCACGACGACGACGACGACGATGGCAGCGACGGCGACGGCGAGGGCGACGGCGACGGCGGCAGCAGCGACGAGGGCGGCGGCGAGCACGACGGCCCGCGCCACCTGTCGGCCCTGCTCGCGGCGCACGGCGGCGCGGGCGCGGGCGCCGGCCTGCGCGACAGCGCGGACTCGTGGCTGTCGGCGCGCTCGGGCCGCGCGGCGGGGCTGCTGGGCCTTGCGGCGGCGGGCGCGGCGTCCGCGTCTGCGGCGGCGGCCGCCGCCGCCGCCGCCGCCGCCCGCGCCGGCAACGCCGGCGGCGGCGGCGACGACGCCTCGTCCGCCGGCGACGGCTGCGACCTGTTCGGAGGCGGCGGCGGCGGCGGCGGCGGCGGCTACGACGGCTACGACGACCCCGACGCCGCCGCCGACCCCGCCGACGCCGCCGACCCGCTCGCCGCCGCCTCGCTGCAGGCGCACTGCCGGCTCGCCTTTTCGGCGCTGGCCACGCAGGACCCGGCCTTCCTGCGGCTGTGCGCGGCCGACTCGGGCGGGGGAGTGTCGCAGCGGGCGCGGCGCGCGATCGAGGCGCTGATGGAGTCGTCGTAGGAGTCCCACCTCTCAACGTGTTTGCTACTTAGTTTGGAGTTTTGGCAGTGAGACGAGGACCCGCCGCGTCGCCGCCCCCCCGACGTCGACTGGAAAGCTAAGCGTCTCTCCCCTCTTTACGTGACAAAAACGACGATCACCTGCCATCATCGCCATCATCACGAAAGGTCACCCGCACCCTTCTCGGGGGGGGAAACACCGCTGCAATTTGAATCCTCGCGCGCGCCACCCCTCTCCTTTTCGTCCCTTGGATCCCACACACGAGCAACCCCATCCCTAGCAGTTCGATCGGTATCGCGTCGCTCGTCGGGATCACATGGCGTTCAGCTTTGGAGGTGCGTTCCTCTTTCCTTCCGAGGCGCACGAGGAGCAAGGGGAAAAAACCAGACACCGTCTCAATCGCCCCCTTCCTCCTCACAAAAACCAAAACAGGCGGCTTCGGCCAGCCCGCGGCGGCGCCTGGCGGCAACCCGCCCGCGCCGGCGTTCGGCGCGGCGGCTCCGGCGGCACCGGCCGCAGGAGGAGGCCTGTTTGGCGGCGGCGGCGGCGGCGGCTTTTCGTTTGGCGGTGCGGCGGCGGCGGCGCCCGCGTTTGGCGCGCCCGCTGCTGCTGCTGCTGCCCCTGCCGCCGCCCCCGCGTTTGGCTTTGGCGCTCCCGCCGCGGGGACCGCGTCGACGACGCCCGCGCCCGCCTTTGGGGCGCCTGCGGGCGGCGGCGGTGGACTCTTTGGCGCGGCGCCGGCGGCGACGACTGGGTTTGGCGGCGGCGCCGGAGGCCTCTTCGGATCCGCCCCCCTGGCCGCGACGCCGCTGGCGCCTGCGCCCGCCGCCGGCGGCGGCCTTTTCGGGGCGAGCGCGCCTGCTGCACAGGCCGCGCCCGCGCCGGCGGCCCCGGGTTTTGGAGGATTTGGGGCCACGACGGGGGGCGGCGGGCTGTTTGGGGCCAGCGCTGCGCCGGCGGCAGCGGCGGCAACTCCCGCGGCGCCCGCTGCCGCCCCTGCGGCCGGCGGAGGCTTTAGCTTTGGCGGCGCGACGACGACGGGCGGCGGCCTGTTTGGCGCCAGCACGGCGCCGGCCGCGCCAGCAGCAGAAGCAGCACCGGCGGCTCCCGCTACGGCCGGAGGCTTTTCGTTTGGCGGCGCCGTGCCTGCAGCTGCTGCTCCCGCTCCCGCTGCCCCTGCGGCCGCGGCGCCTGCTGCTCCTGCCGCCGCCGCCCCCGCCGCCCCTGCCGCCGGCGGCTTCTCGTTCGGCGGCTCCGCAGCGGCCGCGCCGACCCCGCCGCCCGCCTCCGCGCCCGCACCACCAGCCCCGGCGCAGGCCGCCGCCGTCCCCGCCGCCCCGGCCGCGCTTGCGTCCGCCGCGCCCGCCGCCGCCGCCGCCGCCGCGCCGGTCCCCCAAGCCCCCGCCGCCGCCGCCGCCGCGGCGAACGCCCAGCAGCAGCAGCAGCAGCAGCCGTCCCCGGCCGCCGTCGTTCTGCCCGATCAGCTCAAGGGCCGCACGGTCGAGGACGTCGTCGGCGGGTGGGCGCGCGAGCTAGAGGCGCACTCGCAGGCTTTTTCTCAGCAGGCGCGCGCGCTGGCCTCCTGGGACGCCGCCGTGCTGCAGAGCCGCCGCTCCTTGCTCGAGGTGGAGGCCCGCCTGCGCGCCGTTCACGCGGCGCAGGAGGCCGCCGAGCGGCAGCTGGGCGCCGTCGAGACGCACCAGCGCGAGGTGCACGGCGCGCTCGCGAGCGTCGAGGCCGAGGCCGAGCGCGCGTTCGCGGCCGGCACCGAGGCGCGCGCGTTCGCGGCGGCCGACGCCGACGCGGCCGAGCGCGACGCGCTGTACGCGCGGGCGCAGCGGGTGTCGGCGCGGCTGGCGGCCCTGGGCGCGGAGCTGGGCGAGGCGGTCGAGGGGGTCAATGAGGCGGCCGCGGCGGCGCTGGGGCCCGCCGACACCCCCGTCGGCGCCGTCGTGCGAATCCTGAACGCGCAGCTGCAGGCGCTCGGGCAGCTCGAGGGGCGGGTGGCGGAGCTGTCGGCCGGGGTGGACCGCGCGCGGCTGGCGCAGCAGCAGCAGCAGGCGATGCAGCAGCAGGCGGCGATGCAGCAGCAGGCGCAGGCGCATGCGATGCAGCGGGGCGGGATGGGCGGTGGCCGGCGGGGCGGCGGCGGCGGCGGAGGCGGGCCGCTGCTGCTGGGCGCGGGCGCGTACTATTGAGACAGAGAGGTCGGCGTTTGGTTTGTTGAACGCGTGCGCGCACATGCGCGGGCTCCTTTCGCTCGGATCGTGCGTCCCGCCCCTCTGTCGCGTCACGCCGTCTTTCGTCTTTCGTCGGAACGAACGAACGCGGCCCTTTCTCTCGAGGCTTCTCAACGTCAGCCAGGCGCCGCCGCCGTCCCCGCCGCGCCCGCCGCCGCCCGCTCCCGCCGCCGCCGCGCGTCCGCCGCGCGCAGCGTCAGCGCCACGCTCAGCGCGAGCCTAGCCTGCACGGGGTTGAGGCGGACGGACCCGGCGGCAGAGCGGCATCCCGTCTCAAATCCCTCGGCCGAGTACTTGAGCGCCGACCGCCGCCCGTAGAGGCCGGCGTCGTGGCAGGGGCCCGCGCCGCACCGCGAGACCAGGACGACCGGCAGCCCTCTTGCGCGCGCGGCGGGCCCGAGCGCTGCCTGCACGGCGCCGGCGACGCTGCCCGCGCCCGGCGCCGCCAGCACGAGGCCGTCGGAGGCGTCGAGCAGCGCCTCGGGCGGCGCCGCGGCGTCGCACGTCAGCGTCCAAATGGGCACGCGCGTGCGCAGGTCGCCGCGCGCCTCGCTGACCGCGAGCACCAGCGGCACGCGCGTGCGCAGGTCGCCGCGCGCCTCGCTGACCGCGAGCACCAGCGGCGGCGGCGGCGGGGGGCGAGGGGGGGGCGCGGACGAGGCGCGGGCGCCCTCTCCGCCGCCCTCGCCTTCCTCCCCCTCCTCCACGCCGTCCTCGTCCTCGTCCTCGTCCTCGTCGCCGTCGCCGCTGCCCCCTCCCCCGCCGCCCCCGCGCCACCCGCCCCACCTGGGCACCCGCGCGGGCGGCGGCGGGCCGCGCCCGTCCGCCCACGTGACGCGCCCCGACCCCACGGCGCCAACGGGCCCCGCCCCGGGCCCCGAGGAAAAGGCCGTCCCTGCGGTGCCGTCGGAGCAGACCTTGCGAACGTGCCGCGCCGCGTGCAGCAGGCCGCCCATCGCCACGAGCACGCCGGGCCGCGCTCCGTACAGCCGCCCGAGCCGCCGCGCGGCCACGTCCCGCGCGGCCATGTCGCGCGCCGCGACGAGGGCGTCGGCCAGGTTGGCCGGGCCGTCGGGGGAGAGGGCGCTGGCGGGCCGCATCGCGCCCGTCACGACGCACGCGAGGCGCGGGGTGGCGGCAAGGTAATCAGGGGCAGCGGCGGCGACAGGGGCTGCGGCAACAGGGGTGGCGGCGGCGGCAAGATGTTTGGGGGCGGCGGCGGCTGGCGCGCCGCCGCTGCCCGCGTCGCCCGCGGCCTGAGCGGCAGGAAGCGGGCGCCGCCGCCGCCTCCCCCCCCCGCCGCCCCTGGGCAGCAGGTAGTCCAGCGCCAGCGCAAACTCCTCGAGGCAGTCCGTCCCGGTGACAAAGACCACCGGGTAACAACACACCGCGGCCTGTTCCGCCCGCGCCTGTTCCGTCGCCGCCGCCGTCGCCGTCGTCGCCGTCGTCGCCGTCGCCGACGCCGCGAGCCGGGCGGCTGCGACGGCCTGGAGGGCGGCGTCGCGGGCGCGCAGGACCCCCGCGAGCGTGAGCTCGGGGCCGGAGCGCTGCTCGAGCGAGACGACCTCGACGTCGCTGCCGCTGCCATTGGCGGGGCCGCCCGCTAATCGATGGCGGCCGCCGCCCGCGCCCGCGGCGGCGGCGACCGCGGCGGCGACCGCGCGCCGCTCGGCGTCGGCGCTCCGCACGGCCGGGCCCTCGCCGTCGTTCTGAACCTCGAGGAACATGGTCGCGCCCATCGTCACGATAATCAGGTGCGGGGATTGGCGCGCCATTGGCGCGCGCGTGGCGAGCCGCTCGAGGTGTGGTTTCGGCGATTGAGGGAGGGAGGGACGGAGTTTCAATCGCTGAACTCACGCGTTCGATCTCACGAGGGGTTGATGGATACGGGCAGTGGACAGTCAACGGGCAAAGTGCCGCGAGGGCTCTGCGCCATTTGGCGTGTTTGCCCCATCCCGCCTTTGCAATTTGAACTTCGAACTTTGATCTCAACAGCGACGCAAGTGCCCCGTTCCGCTTCGCCGCCCGACGACAAACCCGATAGCGGCAGCGCCCTCGACGCAAAACCGCCGCTCGACGCTGGTCGACACCTCGTCCACTCTCGCTCTCGTGTGTGTGTGTCTTGTCGAGGGTCGCGCAGCGCTCTCTCGTTTCTTCTTACTCGAGCCATTACATGGCCCTCGTCGCGCGCGCGAGCGCCGGTCGCGGGGGGTCGCCGCTCGGGGGCGCTCCCTCGCGGCCCTCGTCCTCCTCGGCGCGCCCCGTGGCCGCCCGCCTGAGCCCCGGCAGCAGCTTGAGCAGGTGAGTAAACGCAAACGCGATGACTGCTCGTCGCGCGCGCACGGCTCACGCACTGCAAAAGAGGGGATCGAAAACCAGAGTCCCGGAGGAGGAGTTGCGCAACCCTCTCACTTTTCCCCCACCCGCCGACCCACCAATAAACCCGGCAACACGAAACAGGCCCCACATCCTCCGCAGCGGCAAGCGCCGTGCCGACCCTCCGCCGCCCCAGACCAGCACGGGCGGCGGCGCGGGCACGATCGGAGGCCCCGGCGGCGGCCGCATCGGCGGCGGCAGCGGCGGCGGCGGCGGCGGGTCGGGCAGCGGCGGCGGCGGCGGCAAGAGCGGCGACGGCGGCAGCGGCAGCGGCGGCAAGGACGGCGGCTTTGGTTGGAAGGGCTGGCGAGACCGCGTCGCCTACGACCCCGAGTTCCCCTTCAAGGTGCTCCTCGAGCAGGTCATCGGCGTCGGCGCCTCCGTCCTGGGCGACATGAGCAGCCGGCCCAACTGGGGCATGAACGAGCTCGACTTTGTCTTTGCGACGCTGGTGGTGGGTTCAGTCGTCAATTTCGCCCTCATGTATCTCTTGGCGCCGACGGGCGGCGCCGCCGCCGCCGCCGCCGGCGCGGCCGGCGCCGCCTCCGCGGCCGCCGCCGCCTCGGCCCGCCTGCCCTTTTTGCAGCGCGTGCTGTCGGACCACTACCTGCGCCAGTGGCGCGCCCCTGGCGGCAACATGTTTGAGCCGGGCGCCTTCACCGCCGCCCAGCGCCTGACCAACTTTGCTTACAAGGGCGTCGTTTTCGCCGCCATCGGCCTCGCCGCCGGCGTCGTCGGCACTTCCCTCTCCAACGGCCTCCTCAACGTCCGCAAGCGCCTCGACCCGGACTTCGTGTCCCAGAACGAGCCGCCCTCGGTGCTGGGGAACGCGGCGTGCTGGTCCCTGCACATGGGCCTGAGCAGCAACCTGCGCTACCAAGCTCTGGGCGGGGTGGATCGCGCGATGGTCAAAGTGATGCCTCAGACCGCCTTTCGACTGTACGGGGCGGCGGTGCGCGCCGTCAACAACGCGGTGGGCGGCATCTCGTTCGTGGTGATCGCGCGGGCGTTCGGGGTGCAGAAGTCGGCGGCGCCGGCGGCGGCGGCGGCGGAGGCGGGGGCCGCGGGCGGCGGGAAAAAGGGCGGGGGGAAGAAGGCCGGCGGCGGCAAGCGGGCGTGAGCCGGCGGCGGCGGCGGGAGGAAGGCGCGCGCATTTCTCCTCCCGTCTTCCGTCCCGCCCCCCCTTTCGCCCGCGACGAGCGAGCGTGCGCTCTCTCTTCTCCTTTCCAACTCGCTCCCGCAGTGCGAAGCGGCCTGCTCTCCCTATAATCCTAGCACACCAAACAACGAAGAAACGAAAACCGCTCCCGGACACCCTCCCCCTACCCCACCCCACGGGCCCTCTTTCGTGCCACAGCCTTCCGCCGCCGCCCTCTTTTTTTGTCTTCTCGCTCGCGCGGCGGCCTGGGCGCGACAGATATTTTTTGCCGCCGCGGCGGCGCGCGCAAGGCCAGAAACGAGAGAGAGAGAGAAGACGGACCCCGTCGACCAAATCCAATCCACATTCACCGGCGCCCTCCCCCCGAAACACCTCCTTGTAGCGTTTCCGTTTGCAAAAACACGACGATCCGAAGCGACGGGCCCCCCCCTCTCTAAAATAAAAACACGACGAAAGCCGATCGCGCGCCGCTCGGCTCTCTCTCTCTAGGGCTTGGCGTCCGGGTCCGCCATGCGCAGCACAAACAGGTTCCCCTTGTCGCCGCGGCTCACGCGGATCTCCTCGTCCAGGTAGGTGGTGTCGAGCGTGCCCTTGGCCTCTGCGGGCGCCTTGATTTTGATCAATCCCCCGAACAGTCCGAATTCGTCAAACTGCACCGCCAGCTTGGACGCGGATGTGGCGCGCAGGTCGGCCGACACCGTGTTCCACAGGGGGGCGCTCTCGCGGTTGGCCGCGCGGAGCCCGGGGGCGTCGATGAGCTGATAGATCGCGCCAAAGGGGCGCAAGAAAAAGGGGCGCGAGCCTCCGAGGATCGATTGGCTCGTCGTGTAGAGCAGCTCCCACCGGCCGTTGACGAGCTCCGACGCCAAGGGTTTTGGCGTCGGGTTGAGGCGTTCCAAGGCCTTGGCCGCGGCCTCGACGCGCGCGGCGTCCTCGGGCGCGGCCTCCAGTCCGCGGCGGAGCGGCGCGATCACGGCGAGCAGCTCCTCCTTGGCGAGCTCGCGCTTCTCGGCGCCGCCGCCGCCGCCCAGGAACGAGGCCAGCTGGTCGAGGAGGGCGGCGCGGGGCGGCGGGGGGCGCCGGGCCGCCGCCCTCCTGCCGGGGCCGCCGGCCTTGGCGAGGGCGGTCCTGCTGGACGAGGACGAGGCGGAGGAGGCGGCGGCGCGCATTGCTGCTGTGTTGGCGAGGAGGGAGAGAGGGGAGGGGTGGAGACGACGAGACGACGATAGTGATTTCGCGTTTGTGGTCTGTGGAGGTTGCGGTGCTTTTTGTGGCGATGGATGATGGATGGGTGATGGATTTGCGAATGAGCGAGCAAAGTTTTTGATTATGGGTGATGAGTTCGAGGGGTTGCTAGAACGCGAGAGACAGGCGGCCCGATAAAAGGCGGCCGGCGCCGAAACAACGAAAGCGAAACCGCTCGTTCTGCTCCGCGCCGCTGGACCGCCGGACCGACGGACGGCGCCTCATTTGTTTCGGGCCCGAAACAAATGAGGCGCAACACGCGGATATGATCAAACCGCCCACCACGGTACCACCCCATCGCGATGAACCAACCATATCGCCGCGCGCGCCCCGCCGCAGCATCGGCAGCGCGCGGCGCGTAGAGACGCGAAGCGAAAGGAGGGCTCTCGGGAAACGCCGGGCAGTCTCCCCCCCCCTCGCGCTTCGACCAACCCCCACGCCGCCGCCGAGAGAGGGGACGATGGAGCTGTACGAGAGCATGATGGCGGCGCACGAGCTGGAGCGGTGAGGGCGCTGTCGGCTCGGCCTTCTCTTGTTGTCGAGCGTGTGTCGAGCGCGCAAAGCGTCGAGGCCGTCGCCCTCGCTCTCGCACGCTCACAATACCGCCCGCCCCCACAAACGCAAAATCCCCCTCCCCCCCCGCACCCCCAAAAAAAACAGCTTCCACCGCCCCCTGCGCGTCGCCCTCACCCCCGCGCGCGACTGCTGGGTCGACCTGCCCCCCAACCTCGCCGCCCGCCTGCTCAACCAGCCCGGCCTCCCCCTGCCGGTCGCCCTCCGCCTGGCGCCGGCCGACCCCGCGACGGGCGCCCCGCTGCCGCTGCCCCGCGCGCTGCCCGGCCGGCCCGCCGCAGCCACCTGCGCCCCGGGCGCCCCCTGCCACTTCGTCGGGTGGGCCGGCGGCGCCAGCCCGGGCCCCGGCGTCCTGGGCTTGCCCGCCGCGCTCGCGGCCGCGCTCGGATACCACGAGGGGCAGCTCGTGGCGGCAGAGCCCATTCTGCCGGCGCCGCCAGGGGGCGGCGGCGGCGCGCCGACGTTGCCGCCCGCCGCCGAGGCCGTCGTCGTCGAGCCGCTCGGCCCCTCCGACTGGGAGCTCGTCGAGCTCAACGCTGGGCTCCTCGAGTCCGGCGCGCTGCTGGCGCAGGTCGGGGTCGTGGCCGTGGGCCAGCCGCTGCCGCTGTGGGCGCGGAGAGGGGCCGTCGCGGCGGTGCGCGTCGTGGCGGCGTCGCCCCGCGGCGCGCCCGTGCTCCGTCTCGTGCCTGGCACCGAGGTGGCGGTCGCGCCCAAGCCGCGCGCGCCCAGAGGGCCGGACAGGCGGGTGGGGCTCGCCGGGGGGCCGGCAGGCCAGGGGGACGAGGAGGAGGGTGAGGCGCAGGGGGCAAGGCGGGGTCGGCGGGCGGCGGCAGCAGTGCGCGGCGACGGGCGGCCGCCGGCGCCGGCGCCGGCGCTGGCGCCGGCAACGCAGACGCAGACGACCGTGGTGCAAGAGGTGCGCGAGGCCAGCGAGGGTCGCCTGACGCCCTCGGCGGTCCTGTCGCGGGCGGCGTCCGTGGCGGCGGCGGGCGCTGCGGCGGTGGTTGTGTCGTCATCAGCGAAGGCTGCCGCCGCGGCCGCCCGCCCCGCGCCGCCCGCCTCCTCCTCCTCCGTCGCGCCTGCCTCTTCTCCTTCCGCGCGCTGGATGCTGCGCGTGCAGGATGCGGGGCACGCGTCTCTGGTAACCTGGTCCGACGTGGAGAGCGCAGCAGCCGCGGCAATAGGAGCAGGATCAGCAGCAGCAACAGGAGCAACAGCAGCAGCAGCAGCGGGGGGGGCCGGCGACGGCGGCGTCGGGGGCGGCGGCAGCGCCAACGGACACCAAGGGCGAAAAAGCGGCGGCGCCGGCTTGTCGGGCCCCTCGACGTGCGCGAGCCACGTCACCACCGCCGCCTTCGTCTCCCCCGACACGGCCGCGCGCATGGGCCTGCAGCTCGGGTCCCTGGTGCGCCTCTGCCCCGCGCCCGAGGCCGTCGGGGCGGCCGCCGCGGCGCGCGGGGGACGCTCGGCGGGCGGCGGCGCGTCCCTTGCCGCCGCCGCCGCCTCTGCCGTGCTCGCGCGCGCGACGCTCGCCCTCCTGCCGGACGCGAGCGGGCTCGCGTCTCTCGGCCACGTCCTGCTGTCCCCGCCGCTCTGGGCCGCTCTGGGCGCGGCGCCCGGGTCGTACGTCCTGCTCTCGGTCGCCGCGGCCGCTCCTGCTGCTGCTGCTGCGGCGGCGCCTCGCTCCGCGCTGCTCCCCCGAGGGTGCTCGCTCCATCCTCTGGTCGCCGCCGCCGCCGCTGCGTCTGCCGCGGCGCCCTCTCCGGCCGCCTCTCGCGCGCGCGTCGCGTCGGCGCCGGCAGCTGGGAAAGTCGCCGCCCTCGGACCCGCTCGCGACACGCCGTCTGCGGGCGCAGAGGCCGAGCGGGCGCTCGCGCGCCTAGCGCGGCGGCTGAGCGCAACGCAAGACGGCGGCGGCGACGGCGATGGCGACGGCGAGGCGGCCGCCGGCGCCGCCGCGACCGCCGCCGCCGCCCCTGCCGCGCCAAGCGCCAGCGCCGCCGCTCCTGCTCCCGCGGCGCGGGCGGACGTCGGCCCTTGGGCTGTGGCGGCGTGGGCGTGCATGCAGGCGGCGGGGGCGCTGCGCATGGCGGGGCAGCTCAGCGGGCCGCCGCCGCCGCAAAAACAGCCACAAGCGAGCGCCGCCGCCGCCGCAAACGGGCAACCGCGCCGGCCGTCGTCCCTGCCGCCGCCGCCCACGCCGCCGCCGCCGCCCGAGCCCTCAGATGACGCTCCAGAAGACTTCGTGGTCGCCCTCCCGCTGTCCGGGCCCTCGCTCATGCAGGTGCAGGTCAAGGCAGGGACGGCGGCGGCGGCGGAGGGAGAGGACAACGCGCTGCTGCTGCTGCTCGTCCCGTCTGCTGCGACGGCGACAGCGGCCGCCTCGTCCTCCTCCGCCTCGCAGCCGCCCCCGCCCGACCCTGCCCGCGCCGTCCTCGCGGCCCTGGCGGTCCCCTGCTTCTCAGGCGCCGCCTCTGATTCCCCGAGCCAACAACACGGCGGCCGACCCCGCCCCGATGCCGCCGCCGCCGCCGCGACCGGCCCCCCGGTGCCGCCATCAGCCGAGATGGGCGGGGCCCTCGCGGCGCCGCCCCCGCCGCCCCTCTCGCCCGCAGCGGCCGCCTTTGCGCCGCTCGTCGAGCACGTGCTCCCCTGCCCGGCGCCCTGCTCCCCGGCGTTGGCCGCCGGCCCGCCGCCGCTCCCCGCCGCGGCTCCCTGGCTCGCCGACCAGACCGCCGCGGCCGTGCGCCACGTGGCGTCCGCGCTCGACCCGGCCGCCTGGCGCCTCCGCCGCTGCTCGGGGGGCGTCGACCGCCCGCCGCCCGGCTGCCTGCTGCTGTGCGGCCCGCGCGGCAGCGGCCGGACCTCCCTGCTCCGGCTGCTCGGCGCCGCGTGCGCTCAGCACCCGGCCCGGCGCGCCCACGCCCTGCGCGTCGACTGCCGCGCGCTCGCGGGGCAGCCATTCGCCAGGGCCGTCCGCGCGCTGTCGGCCGCCACCGCCGAGGCCGCCGCGCGCGCGCCCTCCTGCCTGCTGCTGGACGACCTCGACCTCCTCTGCTTCGCCGCCGCGGACGGCCCCGACGGCGGCGCGCCCGCGCAGGACGCTGACACGTCCGCCCGCCTGGCCGAGTGGCTGTCGGACGTGGCCGGGTGGCTCTCGGGCGTCGGGCTCGGCGGCGGCGGCGGCGCGTCGGGCGGCGGCGGCAGCGGCGTGTTTGCGACGCCCGCGCGGGGCCCCGTCGCCCTCGTCGCCTCGGCGCGCGACGCCGCGGCCCTGCCGCCCTCCCTGCGCGCCGCGGGGCGCTTCGACGCCGAGGTGCGCCTGCCGGCCCTCGGCGCCCCCGGGCGCGCGGCCGTGCTCGGCGCCGCGCTCGCCGCGCGCGGCGCCGCCTTTGCCGCGGGCGATGTGGCGGCGGCCGCCGCCCTCGCCGATAGCTGCGACGCGGGCGACCTGCGCGCGGTGGCGGACCGGGCGGTGCACGCGGCCCTGGCCAGGCGGGCGGCGGCGGGCGGGCGGGTCGACGAGGAGGAGGAGGAGGGGGAGGAGGCGGAGGAGCAAGAAGGAGGAGGAGGAGCACGAGGGAGCGGCGCGCTCGTCGCCGTCGTCTCTTGCTCCTCCTTGGCCGCCGCCGCCGCTCGGCGCCCGCCGCGGCCGCCGCGCGTCGCCGCCCGCGACCTCTCGGCGGCGCTGCGCGGCTTTGTCCCCGCCGCCCTCTGGTCCATGCCGCCGGCGCGCGGGCCCGGCGCCTCCATGGGCTGGGCCGACATCGGCGGCATGGCCGAGGCCGTCGCCGCCCTGCGCGAGGTCCTCTCCCTCTCTGCTTCGGCATATGGCGGCGGCGGCGCCGGCGCCGGCGGCGAGGGCGCGGGCGACGACGGCGCCGGCGCACCCTCCTCCCCCTCCCCCGCCGCGCTCGCTCTCGCCCGCCGCCGCGCCCGCCTCGTCGCCCGCGCCCCTTTGCGCCTGCGCACGGGCCTCCTCCTCTACGGCCCGCCCGGCTGCGGCAAGACGCACGCCGTCCGCTGCGCCGCCGCCGCCGCCGGCGCCCGCCTCGTCAGCGTCAAGGGGCCCGAACTGCTGAGCAAGTATATCGGCGCCTCGGAGAGCGCGGTGCGCGACCTGTTCGCGCGCGCCGCCGCCGCCGCCCCCTGCGCCCTGTTCTTCGACGAGTTCGACGCCCTGGCCCCCCCTCGGGGGCACGACTCGACAGGGGTGACGGACCGCGTCGTCAACCAATTGCTGACCGAGTTGGACGGCGTCGGCGGCGGCGCCGCGCGCGCGGGCGTGGTGGTGCTGGCGGCGACGTCGCGGCCCGACCTGGTCGACGCGGCGCTGCTGCGTCCGGGACGGCTGGATCGCCTGGTGGCGTGCGGCTTCCCGGGCGAGGGGGAGCGGCTGGAGATCCTGCGCGCGGGGGCGAGGCGGGTGATGGCCGCGGACGGGCGGAGGGGGGGAGAGGGCGGGGGCGGCGGCGTTGTCGGCGGCGCGGCCGGCGGCGCCTCTGCTCCTCCTCCTCCGCTGTCGGACGACGACCTCCGCGCGGTCGCCGCGCGCACGCCCGGGTTCAGCGGGGCCGACCTGGCCGCGCTCCTGAGCGAGGCGCAGCTCGCGGCCGTGCACGAGGAGCTCGCGCGCAGGGAGGCAGAGGGAGGCAAAAGCGGCGTCGCCGGCGGCGGGAGGCCCCCGCCGGCCGTGACGGGCGCGCTGCTGCGGGCGGCCGCTGACAGGGCGCGGCCGTCGCTGCCGCCGGCCGAGCGCGCGCGGCTGGCGGCCGTGTACGCGCGCTTCGCGTCCGGGCGCGACCCGGGCCTGGACAACCGCGAGCTGGCCGCGGACGTCGGGAGCGTGGGCGTGCGCGCGACGCTGGCGTGATGCATTTCTGCTGGCCCGACTGTTTTTCTTCCGTTCGGAGCGAGGCGGGCGCACGGCGCGCTCACGACGGCGACGAGACGCTCGACGCCGCCGTTTCGGGCGTGCATTGTTTAGAAGGCTCCTCCTTACCCGATCGCTGTCACACTCAATACAACCCGTCTCTCAGACCCCCGTTCGTTTGGTCTCCCCCGCACACTCACACTGTCGGCGCGCGCGTCGCATCAGCACACAACATCCCACACACAGCAGAAGAACTTCCCCAATCTCTTTCGTCCTCACCCGCGCGATATCCCCCGCCTCGCCCCGCGCTCGATCGCGGTACTGGCAGATCCGATGGCGTTGAACGCGCCGCGAGGGCCGGCGGCCGCTGCGCGCGCCCCTGCGGGCGGGCGGCGCGTGGCGCGAGTCCCCATCCCCACCCAGGCATGGGGGTCGGCGTCCTCGTCCGCGCGCCGAGCCTCGGCCAGCGGCGACCACCGCCAGCAGCAACATGAGCAGCAAGCGGTCACAGCACCAGCAGCACCAGCAGCACCAGCATCAGCGCCAGCAGCATCATTGACGACGGCGACGACAGTCGGCCGCCGCCCGCTCTTTGCCGCCGCCGCCGCCGCGCTCGCCGCTGCCGCCCTACCCTCGCCCGCCCGCGCCTTTGCGCCGCCGCCCGACGGCTACGCGCTGCACCTCGACCGCCTCGACGGCTACTCCTTCCTCTACCCGCGCGCCTGGCAGCAGGTCACCACCTCGGGCAACGACGTCTTCTTCCGCAACGTCCGCTCCGCCGCGGAAAACATGTTTGTAGACATCACAAGCCCCTCTTCCTCCCGCTTCGCCTCGGTCGACGACCTCGGCTCGCCCGAGGACGCCGCCGCCCGCCTGCTGGACACTTTTTTGAACCGCGAGTTTATGTCCACCCGCCTGGGCGTCCGGCGCGAGGGCGAGGTGCTCTCCGCGACGCGCCGCCTAGGTCCCGCGGACCCGGTGACAGGCGAGCCGCGCGCCTATCTGGACGTGGACGTGCGTCTGCGGTCGTTCGCCTCGCGCTCGCCCTACGTGGTCTCCTCGGCCGAGATGCTCTCGGACTTCGGGGTCGAGTGGGACCGCCGCCTGATGACCACCCTGGGCGTGGCGAACAAGCGCCTCTACTCCCTGCGCATGCAGACGGACTACGCGGCGCCGGGCGGGAGCGCGGCGGCGCCGAGCGCCGGCGCGGGCGCGCCGGCGTCGACGCCCGTCGCCGTGTTCGACCTGGTGCGCGGTTCGTTCGGCGTGCGCGAGGTGGAGGAGAAGTAGCGAAGTGAGTGCCCGAGCGTTTTCGACTCTGCGGCCTCGTTATTCTCAGGCTGGTGCAGACGACGAGAAAACAGCCGAAAGGCACGGCGGCTGGTTTTTTGTTCCGTCGCCGAGAGAGAGCGAGAGACGACGCCGCGGCGTGCGGGCGGCGGCGGTTTTGTGTCTGTCCGTCCGCGCGCGCCGATGATGGTATTTCTCCGCCGCATGTCTGTAAGAATCGAGGTGCAGCGATGACGAGGACTCGATCGATTGTGTTTTGAATTGCAAAAGGCAAAGATTGCGGGGGCCAGAAAAGCAGATCGAAACGCTCTCGCCCCAATCTCCCGTCGTCGTCGTCGTCTTTCGAAGAAGAAAAAAAACAAAAGGCAACCCCCCAATTCACTGCCCGCCGCCACCACTGCTAGGCGCGCATGTCGTCCTCACCGCCGCCCCCCCCCTTGGATCTTCCGCCTTACTCGGGCGAGCCCGGCGAGTAGGTCGGCGGCGGCTGCTGCTGCTGCTCGGCCGCCGCCCCCGCGCCGCCCGCGCCGCCCGCGCCCGCCGCCGCGCCGCCGCCGCCCTCGCCCGCGCCGCCCGCCGGCGGCTGCTGGTAGGCCGGGGACGACGGCGAGTAGGCGGGGGACGACGGCGAGTACGCCGGGCTCGTCGGCGAGTACGCGGGGCTCGTCGGCGAGTAGGCGGGGCTGGTGGGCGAGTAGGTCGGCGACGTGGGAGAATACGCAGGCGCGCCGCCGTTTGCGCCGCCGCCGCCATACGCCGGGCTCGTCGGCGAGTAAGCGGGGCTCGTCGGCGAATACTGCGGCGACGTGGGCGAGTAGGCCGCGCCCCCGCCCCCGCCCGCGGGACTGGTGGGGGAGTACGCGGGGCTCGTGGGCGAGTAGGCGGGCGACGTAGGGGAATAGGCGGGCGAGGTGGGCGAATAAGCCGGCGACGTCGGAGAGTAAGCGGGCGATGACGCAAACCCACCGCCGCCGCCGCCGCCCGCCGGCGAGGCCGGCGAGTAGGCGAGCGCCGGCGACGCGGGGCTGTACATGGCCGGCGAGGTGGGGCTGTAGCCCACCCCCCCGCCGCCGGGCGACGCGGGGGAAAAGCCGTAGGCGGGGCTCGCGGGCGAGAACTGGGGCGACGTGGGCGAGTAGCCGACGCCGCCGCCGCCGCCGCCGGGCGAGTAGGGCGACGCCGCAAAGCCGCCGCCGCCAAACGCGCCGCCGCCGCCGCCGCCGCCGCCCTCGCGCGACGGCGAGAACTGAATGTCGCGCAGCGCCGAGAAGCGGCCCGCGCCGCCAAAGCCGCCCATGCCCCCGCCGCCGCCCATCCCCGGGTGGGCGGGCGTCATCATGAAGCCGCCCACCATCGGCGTGCGCGTCGGGTCCGCGCCCGCCATCCCGCCGCCGCCCGCCATCCCGCCGCCCTCGCCCGCGCCGCCGCCGCCGCCCTCGCCCGGCCCGCCGCCCGCCGGAAACAGGTCGGCCCGGTGCCCCCTGTACCACTCCTCCTCCCCGCCGCCCTCGGCGCCCATCTCGTACGCGTAAGCGTCCCTCAGGGCGCCCTCGTCGAGGAGCAGGTCGAACGCGCCCGTGCCCACCGGCACCACCTGCCCCAGGACGATGTTCTCCGAGACGCCCGTCATCCCGTCGCGCTCGCCGAACGTCGCGGCGCGGTACAGCACGTCGACCGTCTCCTCGAACGAGCACTGCGCCAGGGGGCTGGCGTCCGTGCGGTTGATGCCGTGGCGCGTGATGGCCATCAGGTAGCCGCGGCACGTCATCACGTCGCACAGGATGGCGAGGTGGCGGTAATTCACGTAGGAGCCGTCAAACTCGATCACCGACCGCAGCTCCTTGAGGAGCGCGTTTCGCGCCGCCTCGACGCCCAGGTCGGCGATGATCTCGATCAGGTCGTTGGACGTGGTGCGCGCGGCGTCCACGCCCGGGTACGAGAGCACCTGCTGCAGGTTGACGCCCTCGGTGTCGAGCAGCCACTCCTCGACGGTGGCGAATCCCGTCGGCGCCGAGGCGTCGGGCGTGACGCACTTTTGCGTGCGCAGGAAGACCTTGCGGATGCGCTCGACGCCCTGGAGCTTGAGGTCGCGCAGGTAGTGCGCGTCAAGCCGGCGCATCGTCTCGTCGTTGGCCTCGGCCGCCGCGTCGACGGCGTCGTCCCCTCCGCCGCCGCCGCCGCCCCCGCCCTTGCCGCCGTCCTCTCCGCCCCCGCCCCCGCCCCCTGCAGCGCTCAGGATGCGCAGGCGCACCACCTGCACGGGCGCGTTGTCGTCCGAGACGATCACGTCGAGCAGGTCCTGGTACTCCTCCTGGATCTTCCCGCCCACCCCGCCCATCGTCAGCTTCTTGTCGACCATCATGGCGCGGTCCATCTCCAGCCGCAGCAGCCAGGGGGACGCCCCCCCCTGCTCTCCCGCCTCCTCCAGCTCGTAGTAACCCGCGAGCAGCTCGCGGTCCTGCGGCACGGCCGTGTTTGCGGGCGCCTCCGCGTCGAGGGGGTCGTACCAAACCTCGGAGCGCGCCGTCACGTTGCGCAGCGCCGTGTATTCCAGGGTGCACTGGATGTCTTTTGCGAGGTCCTTGTCGCGCGCGTGCTCGGGCGTCAGGTACACCGACAAGCTCGGCGTCTTGATCTGCTTGGCCAGGTTGATGATCTCGGTGAGGCGCGGCACCCCCAGCGTGACGTTTTTCGCGGAGACGCCCGCAAAGTGGAACGTGTTCAGCGTCATCTGCGTCGTCGGCTCGCCGATCGACTGGGCGGCGACGGTGCCGATGGCCTCGCCGCTGTTGGCCAGCGCCTGGACGAAGCGCGACTCGATCTCGCCGACGAGCCAGTCGAAGGCCTCGGCGGAGAGGCGGTACTCCCCAAGCACGCGCTTGGACGCCAGGCACGAGCGCAGCAGCGTCATGAAGGTGGTCGTCGCGTTCTGCTGCGCCTCGCGGCTGAGCGCGTCGCTCCCCGCCACCACCACCAGCTTGCCCGCGAGCTCGCGCACGCGCGACACCACGTCCAGCGGGCTGGGCATGGCCGACGCGGCCGGAGGGCGCGAGGGGCCGCACGCCCAGCGCGTCTGCGCGCCCCACACCAGCCGGCGGAAATTTACCGGCACGTTGACGCCGGCGTCGCCCGACCGCAGCACCTCGTTCCGCATCACGTCCACGTCGGACAGCACGGCGCGCCACTCGGCGTCCACGGCCGCGCGGGCCTTTGGGTCGGTGCGCAGGGCCTCGGCCGCCTCGGGCGTGAGCCAGTCTGGGCACGACAGGTGGTGGTGGGGGGGGGCGGCGGCGGCGCCTGCGCCGCCCACGCCGCCCCCGGCCGCGCCGCCACCGCCCGCCGCCCCGCCAACCACGTCGTCGTAGCAGTAGCGCCGCGCCAGCTGCCTCGCGTCCAGGCGCAGGTGGTCCACCCCCTGCCCCTCCACCAGGGTGCCGTCCATGCCGTCCTCCCCGTACAAAAACTCGACGACGTCGCCCGCGCTGTTGCGGACCGTGCCGTCGTACTTGATGGATAGATCCTCCATTGCTTTGACGAGCCGCCGCTGGATGTAGCCCGTCGACGAGGTCTTGACGGCCGTGTCGATGAGGCCTTCGCGCCCGCCCATGGCGTGGAAAAAAAACTCCTGCGGCGTCAGGCCGCGCAGGTAGCTGTTCTCCACGAAGCCGCGGCTCTCGGGGCCGTAGTCGTCTTTTACGAAGTGGGGGAGGGTGCGGTCGCGGAAACCAAAGGGGATGCGCCTGCCCTCGACGTTCTGCTGGCCCACGCACGCCATCATCTGCGAGATGTTGATGAAGGAACCTTTGCTGCCGGCGGTCACCATGCGCACCACGTTGTTGTTCCACGAGAGCGAGCCCTGCGCCTGCTTTCCCGCGTCGTCGCGCGCCTTGTTGAGCACGCTGTTGACGCGCGCCTCGAACGACTCCATCATGGTGCGCCCTGGCTGGGGCTCGAGGCGGCCGCCCTGGAAGCTGTGGGGTGTTGAGGTTTTTTGGGGGGGGAGGATTTGGTTGTTGTTTTTTAATGATGGTTTTGCGTTTTAGCGTTTGGCGTGTTTTCGGGGGGGGGGGGGGGGAGGTGAGCAAAAGAAAGGGCGAGAGAGAGCGAGGAGAGAAGGACGCGCGGCCGCGTCCCCGGTCGTGATCGCGCGCGCGCGCGTACCCAGCTGGAGGGCGCGCGCCGAGAGGCGAGAGAGAGAGGAAGAAAGGGACCAGACCAAGGCGCGCGCAACGCCGGCGTCGTCGGGCGGGCGCGCAAAAAAGAGCGACGGATGGAAAAGAAACAAAACCCAAAAGCAAAACTCACGCCTCGATCACGCGCTTGACCTCCTCCTTGGCCGACTCGATGATGCTGTTGATGGTCGACATCGTCCCCTCGTCCGCGACCGTGTCCCCGATGCCGATGCTCATGCCGTGGTGCAGCAGCCAGCTGTTGGACGCGAACTGGCAGTTGTTGAGGAAGCGGCGGCACTCGTCGGGCCCGCGCTCGCTTTGGTTTGTAGTTTTGGTTTTGTGTTGTGTTGTGTCGTTTTGTTTTGTTTAGGGGCGTCGTTTGTCGTTTCGTTTTATTTGGGGATGCGCGAGTCATGGCGTTCGATGGCAGCGGGCTTGCCGCGTCTCGGCGGCGCTGCGTTCGCCCCCCTGCCCCCGTTGTGCGCAACACCGAAGAAGACGAAAGACGCCGACGGCAAGAAAAACAAAAAGACGCCGACCGACGACCAGGAGAGGGCGGGGGAAAAAGCAAAAGACAAACGACTCACAGCCACACCACGTGCACCAGGCCCCCGCCCACCGTGCCCAGGCTCTTCTTGCACAGCGCCCCCGTGACCAGCTGCCCGTCCACGATGAGCACCTGCGAGTCGTCGCGGCTGAAGCCGGGCGGGTCGCCCTCCTTGTGCCAGGCGCTCGTGCGGCGCAGGTTGACGCCTGTTGTTTTGGGTATTGGTTTTGGTCGGCGTTATTTTCGAGTTGTTTTTGTTTTCAGGGGTTTGTGCGTTGTCGCCAGCGAGGTTTTAGTCGGGACGTTGGAGGAACACGGAGAGGGGGCTTGGCGCAAAGGGGCGCTCTCGGTCGACATACATATGCGCGCGACCGCGCAACGCGAAAAGAGAACGAGAGGCGCAAGCCGAAAAATAAGAAAAGAAAGAAAGCGAGAAGGAAAACCGGAGCGACTTGACTCACGCGGGATGAACAGCGACAGCACCTGCTTGCCCGTCCACAGGGGCTCGGGCTTGAGCAGGGCGGGCGTGGGCACGCGGCCGTCCCAGTCCTCCAGGTTCATCAGGATGTTCATGAACACGTCCTTGGCTGTTTGTTTGTTGTTGGTGAGGGGGTGTTTTGTTTTTGGGGGGGAGTTGTTTTGGTTTGAAAGCGGAGGAGGCGGGGGGGGGGGGGGGGGGGGGGGGGGGCCGTCAGCTTTTCTTTTCTTTTTTTTTTTGCGGCGCTTTTGAGTTGGCGACGGGAAGAATAAAAAAAAACGAAAACGACAGGCAGCAGCAGCAAGGGGGCCCCAAAGCACGACTACTCAACGGATGAACGTGTCCCGGTTAGTCATCAGCCGGCAGCTCAGCAGCGAGTCCTGCACCACCCCGATGACGGGCTTGTTGGCCTGAGGCGAGACCACGTTGCGCGGCACCATCATGATCTCGCGCATCTCGGCGCGCGTCTCGTGGGACTGGGCCACGTGCTGTTGATGTTGTCATGGTTGTTGTTGGTTGTTTGTTGGTTGGTGTTTGGTTTGGTGTTTTGTTTCTTTTGTTTGTTTCGAGGTTTTGAGAGAAGAACACATCAAGACGCCGCTTCAACCACCCCCCGAATAGAAAAAAGAGCGCCACAAAAGAAAGAAAGAAGCAAGAAGCAAGGAAGGAAAGAAACGCACCATGTTCATCTCGTCCCCGTCAAAGTCGGCGTTGTAGGGCGAGGTCACGCTCAGGTTGAGCCGAAATGTGCTGAACGGCAGGACCCGCACGCGGTGGCCCATCATCGACATCTTGTGAAGCGAGGGCTGGCGGTTGAACAGGACCAGGTCGCCCGAGCGCAGGTGGCGCTCGAGGCGGTCGCCGACCTGTTTTGTTGTGTAGTGTGTAGTGCGTAGGTGACAGATGGCCAGCAATTGGTTGCGGCGACGAAACCGGGGTCGCGTCGTGTTTTTTTTTTGCGTTGGCCCGGTCGGTGGGTGGGTGTTTTGGGGGTTTCGGGGGGGGGGTTGGG
>Ga0209491_10002778_pt1 | contig 30338 bp, 42 predicted proteins | sample BON02_FD_187213 | JGI IMG/M metagenome (GOLD analysis project Ga0209491, IMG submission 187213) | Freshwater microbial communities from Lake Bonney liftoff mats and glacier meltwater in Antarctica - BON-02 (SPAdes) (version 2) | ecosystem: Environmental > Aquatic > Freshwater > Ice > Glacier...
TGTCTAAAATTCACAAGAAGTGGGTCTTGCAGTACGGTCACGAAATTCCCGCTAAAGGTAATTTCGTGACCGTAAAGGCAAACTATGTCGGAGTTCGACATATAAATAGTTGGTGGACTGGGGAGGACCACCACAACCGTTGATTTAAAACGATAAAACAGTGCAAACCGCAAACAGTCGACCCCATAAAAAACAATGCGTTACAAACCGACTGCAAACAGGATCCGCGCGGGCGATGCCGTCAGGCACCGCCCGCGCCGCACGTCAGGTCGCGCCGCCACGCCGCGCCAGCCAGCGCGACCATGCAAATGTGCCCCCGGTGCCCGCCGCATAGATCACGGCCCCCAGCGCGACGCTGACAGCGTTGACGTCGACAGTCAGCAGCCCCGTCACCTTGTCGAAGTCGACAAAACCAACCCACCCCGCCAGAAACCCGAAACCGGGATATAATAGCGCGATGCGCAAAATCAGTGCGATATCCATAGTGTGCCCTTTCTAGGCTGTTTGAATTTGTGAAAGCGCGACGCCGATCGCGTCCTGCGCCGCGACCAGCTGGTCCGCCAGATCCTGCGCTCGGCCTAGCGCCAGCGCTATTGGCGACATGTCAACCATCTGCGGCAGCACGGCGGGCACTGGCTTGCCCTGCAGACGCTCTAGCAGCTCACCGCCCCTGATCGTCGTCAGGATGCCAGACAGCCGCCCTTTGCCATCGGTGCGCCAGATCGCGATCGCGTCGCCGTTTGCGTCATAGTCCCCCGTTTCAAACAGGCGCATTTCAGCGGTGCGCCGCTTGCGGATTTCCGGCGGTTTCAGCCAGCCCATAAAATGCCGCGCCGCGTCCGGGTCGCCAGCGTTGATCGCCTTAGTCAGCAACGCCCGATTGATCCCGCCAGTGTTAAGGTCAAAGGATCCGACAGCGTCGAATTGATACTGCAGCAGCGGCACCGTGATCGCATTGCGCACCCGCGCCGCATAGCCAGCCGCATCGATGCGGAATTGCCCAATCGCCAGATCGATCGCCGCGTCGACGTCGTCAGGCATCGCACGCGGCAGACGCGCCGGATAGGGCCCGCCAGCTGCCGCAGTGTGACCGACGCCCCACGTCCAGACGCCGACGCTGTCCAGATAAGGCGCAGGCACGATGCCCTCATGCTCTGCAATTTCCAGCAGCCCCCGATCGCTGAAATCCATTTCCGCAAGCTTCATCCGTCACCCCCAAGGTGTTGCGTAGTTCTGTTATGTCGTGAAATTGCGCCGCCCGGTCAGGCAGGCGTCGCGTAATAGAAAACTGGTTTTGTCAGCTCGAAAATCGTTTCCTTGCCGCAGGTATATTCCAGCTGCAGCTGCACCCGCGTGCGCCCGGCGATCAGCCCGCCCGGCTGATCCAGCTGCAATTCAAGCCGCACCACCTCCGGCCCCAGCTGGCGCGACGGCCTGCGCGGCTCACCCGCCCGCTGGACGTCGTTTTCGTCCGTGAAAGAAGGGATGACTTCGCGCAAAATGCATCCCGTTCCGACGTCAGTGCGGCCAATAAAAAGCACCAATACGATCGGCGCAGCAACGGCGACAGGCTCGCGGACATATGACATTCCATCAGGCTGGCGGGTCACGCGTCCGTCGCCCGTTAGCTTCATTAGTGTTTCTGCAATTTCATCCAGCTTGTGATCCACTGCCGCTAGTTGATCTGGAGAATTCCAGATCGCTTTAAACTTAAACCCTACAGGCGTCAGCACCGTTAGTAGCGTCACAGTCAAACCGGCAAAAGTAGCCCGCGCGACCCACTTTTTTGCTTCATCCCTCATAAAGCCAGCAGCGGCAGACTTCACACCGTCAGACATGACGCGACCCCCTTGCAAAATCGGGCACATTGCCCGCAATAGTTTATCGTCATGCTGATTTCCTATGATCGGCGTGTAGGCTGGCGGGTTTGGATTGCACTCCTACCGCCAGCCGATTGCACTCCCCGGCTTTGCGCCGGAGAGTGGGTGTCAACGTCAGTTTAAGGGTGTGACTTACGCGAATGCCCGCTGGGCAATCTGGTAACGCTGCGCATGACGGCGTCGGCGAATTTTTGTGCAGACGTAGATGCAGACGCCAAGGATCAGGCCGAAACCGAAGTGCTTATATGCGCCTTGAAACAGCCCGATGTAACAAAGCGTCAGGACTTCTGGCGAGTATAGAAGCAGCAGCCGGGGCCGTGACATCATTGGCCACAGGCTAATGAATATGGCAGAGAATACGATCAGAAGGCCCACATATCCCATTTTTAGATAAAAGTAGCTGACGACGTTGTGTGTGTATCCCGTCACTGTTCCTGCGCCCTCAAGATACCCCCGCCCACCTAGCCCGGTTCCAAACAAGGCCCCCGCCGTAGTGGTGTCGCGGTCAAAGGTACCAAGAAATTCTTCAACTTTGCTGTTGCTGCCGACGGTGGTGAATTTGCGGTCAATCTTGGCGTATACGCTTGAGACGACCGGTGCCGCTTGGCTTCCCGCAAAAGCCAGAAGCGCCATCAGCATCAGCGCCCTAAATGGTCGCTTCCCCGTCCAACGCACTAGAAAGTAAGAAGCGGACGCCATGAACAGAAAGCCGCCGATAATCAATGGCCCCCGATATGTGACCGCCACAAGGCCAACCGCTGACAAAACAAACAGGACGAGAAACAATACCGACGCCCATGTTTTTTCCGCGCGAAATACCATCATGCCAGAATACGCAAAGGAGAACATGACCAGCGGTTCGGATGATAGGTATTCCAGATCGGCCCGAAGGTTTGAGACAAGTATCATTCTGAAATCAGGTTGATTGATTACATACCGCACGGACAGCATTGCACCCGCGATTGCCATTATCAGCCGCAGCCGTTCAAGCGTGATCCATTGTTCGTCGTATTTCCACTTGGGCGCGATGATCGTTATGACAGACAGCGGCCCCAAAACAAGGAAAGCCAGGGATATGATGTCGCGGGCAAACTGGACGGCGTTCAGTTCGCCCGCCAAGGCAGGTAAAAGCCCCAAGAGTAACGCAGATGCAAACGCCCCAGCATACAGCGGCAGCGCCCTGACGCGCATCATTGCAAGAACGAAGAACGGCAGGGCAATTAAGCCATATACCAAGACGCCCAATGACGGGCTGTCCGGCGTGGGCTGCATGATCGCCCCATAGAGGAGGACGACCAAGACACCTAAATAGCTGACGAGTTTTTGCATGTTGACCATAACCATGCGGTATAACGCGCAATTCAGCATGTCTATAGGTTCGCCCTCTTAGTCGCCGCCCATAGGTAGCTTTGCGTTGAACCCGTCCCATTCGTGGCGCGGATAACTCCAGAAGCATCAGAGACAGTGATGTTGCTGCTGCCATTACTCACGATCAACAAGGCCCCGCTTGCCGCCCGCATGATTGTTCCGAACCAGTATATCGTGGTCGATGTAGAATTTCGCGTGATCCACACGTCCCATATGTCGTCGTTTACAGGCGTGAACAGGTCAAATGTGCCACCCGAAACAACACTAGAGGCAGAGACGCCATCGTAATTATACATCCGGCCGCCGGAAATCATGGCGACAGACTGCGGCGACAAGTTAGTGATACCATCAGGCACGAAATTCGCTGGGCCGATAACGCCAGTGTTGCTGACGTTGTCCTCAACGTAGATGCCTTTCACAAGATACCCGGCGTTGACGTTTATGGCGCTAAGCTCGAACCCACGCTGCTTGACAACATATATGCCGTAGTCGCTATTGGCCCCCTTCGTAAACCAGCCAGACACCTTCAAGCCGCCGCCGGGATCAACCTCCCCAACCATCGCGGGATCAACAAGCATGTCAGCCCTAATAGCCGCGTCTTTAGTTTTGTGGTTGCTCTCGAAGTAAATTCCATCGAAACAAGTGCCGTTTACAAATCCTAATATTAGGCCGTGCTGGGCGTTGCCCTCGAATGTGCAAGCATCGAACGTGCAGCCTTTTAGTCGTCCAGCGCGATAGCCCCAAGTGCAGTTATGAAACTCGCAACCAGTATATGCGTTTGCGTTTTGCAAGCCTTGAGCGCCACCGTTGGCCTTGCAAATGTCCATTCCGTAGCGAGCATTATAAGCATAAATGCTATCGAAATTGGTAAGGAATACATGGTTTCCCCGGATGGCATCGCCAGTCAAAACAACGGCTGCTTCCAATGGCGCAGGGGTTCCTCCGCGTCCACCAACCACAATGTTTCGCAATCTGGAACGGGCAGTGTCGCCACCCTCCCCCAAGATCAGACAAGCCTTGTCTGACGCCATAGAGGCGCTGCCTCGCAAACGGAAGTCGCTGAATGTGATGTGACGCGCAGAAAGGTCTAACCCTTGGCTATCACCAACCACATCAAAGATCGTACCTGCCCCAGCGCCTTGGATATGTGTATTTGCGGCAGCGGCCATTGTGCCGGTCAGCAATGAAAAAGCAAATACGCCCGCACCAAACACCAGCTTTTTGCCAGCGGCGACAGTCAGCGCCTTCTGCCATTGCGATGTGCTTAGCGCACCGTATTTATCAATACCGAAAGCCTCACCTTGGTAGCACCCACCCACCTGACGGTATTTAAACTGAACACCACCCGCAGTTGTGTCATCAAAAGATGCCGCCTGCGCTAGATCGACCTCAACGGCATAGCCGTCGTAAGTCATTATAATTGTACCGCTGGGGCCATACACCGACCGCAGAAGCGCTATCGTGCGAGGATCAGCAGTGGCAAGGCCGGCGGCGTCTCTGGACGTGCTGACCGCCTGCCCCGCAATAGCATTCATATTTCGGATGATCTTTCCGTCAACCTTATCTGGCGCATATGTGCCCGCCGCCAAAATAGCCCACTCACCTTGACCCGGCACAGATACGCGCTGCCCAACCGTCACAAACGACAGCGCCAACATATCCGCAATAGTGTCAGCTGGCTGTACCGTTGCAGAAAGTAGGATTTCCGAATTGTCGCCCTTGATCCACTGCCCCACATATACCGATAAAGATGCGGCATCTATAATTGCGGTTAATGTGTCATTTTTTGAAAACGAAACGCCGTCAACAACGCCCGCCACGGCCACCCGGAATTGATCACCCGCCATGATAGGACGCGAGGCATCATCAATCATCACAGATGCCGGAAAACTGCCAAACGACGCGTCAAAGCTGCCCACCAGTCGCGGCACACCCAAATTTGCGATTAACGATCGCGCATCCCGGTCGCCCGCGTTTATCGCCTCGCGCTGCGGCAGGCTGACCGGCTTTTCAATGTCTGTCGTATTGTCGACACTGCCCAATCCAATTAAAGTGCGCGATACGACTGGCGTCTGAAATTCGACCATTTTTTAGCCTTTACGTTATTGTTTGAGTTACAGGACCAGCGTCAGCAGTATTTGAAATACCGCTAACATTCACCGACCGCGCTTTATACGTTGCCGCCCCGATGCCCGGTGTATCCACAAAAGATAGGGGCAGGTCAGGACCATGAAACAGCGTCGCGACAACAGTTCCGCCGCGTATGATTTGCGTTTTCCAAAGGCTTTCAGATACTGACGTGCGCAAACCTATGCGCGCCTCGCCGCCCCCCCGATCAGCGACAACTAAATCAGTCGGCGCAGCAGGCGGGTCACTAGCAGCCGTCGCGACAATACCATCAAAAACAATTGCCGCCGACGACGGCCCGTCCGTCGTCCCAAACCACAAGCGTAGATCGTAGCCAGCGCCGTCTATCAGACCCGTGATCTGCGCCCGCGTTGTGGACGCCGACACCGGCCATTCTTCAAACTGACCAGACCCGGCCCGCGCATACTTTAGAACAGGCGACAGCGCTGGCGACGGTCGCGGATCCCAGACAACAACAATGCCCGCCGCATAGCCATTCTGCGCCGACCGGATCCCGGCACCCGCTGCGATTGCATTTTCAGGCGCAGGCACCGGCAGCGATACGTCAGGTTCTGGCAATGTCTGCGCCTCACCTTCAAACGCGGGCGACCATTCCGGCGGATTGTAGGCCCGCAGCTGCAGCGTGACGCCCCCGGTCGCAAGGTCTAGCTGGCGACTTGCTACCCGCCAGAACGTCGACGGCAGTTCCGGCGCATTGATCTGAATATAACGCTCGAATGCGGCCCGCCGCGCAGACGGCTTAAACCGCATCGTCAGCTGCATGACAGGATTGTCACGCTCGATCTGGATCTGCGCTAGCCTGCGCCCCTGCGTCGGCGACGGGCACATGCTTAGATCATACTCCGGCCCGATCGCCGCCTGACCGTTCTGGGCCTCGCGCACCGTATCGACCCAAGGATCGCCCGTCGTTGCCTGAAACGCCAGATCCGGGTCAACATAAGTGAAAGGCAGTTCGGTGTATCGATCCAGCTGATCCGGCCCGCCGTTCCAATCGTCAAAGCCGATAATTTCCGACCGATCTATCGTGACCGTCGGCGCACGCCAGCGCCCGACATAAATCCCAATCCTACCAGACGGCAGCAGCTGCACATCGCCAGCACAAGCCCGCATCATGCGCTTCAAAACCTCGCCCGGCTTTTCAGTCAGGGAATAGCTGCCCCAGATCCTATATCGGCTTTCCGTGCCGCCAGCCGCCAGCGCGATCTGATCGTCGCAATCGTCAGCCGCCTGCGCCAGTAGATCCAGATCGATCTGCCCCGATAGGTTCAATCCGTCGGGATGCTGGATAAAATCAGCAATAATTAGCGCCGCATTGTCACTCCACTGCGTCACGCCGCTGCGCGGGTCATAGACCTTGCAGCACCGCCCGACCAGCTGCAGCGCTGGCTCATTGTGCGGATACACTTCGCGATAAGACTCTGCATCAACGCTTTCCGCGATCGTCAGCGTCGACCATAAGCCCGCCAGCCGGTGCGTCGCGTCATATTCAGGCCAGACGCCCGCGATCTGCGAAAAATAGCCCTGCCCAGCGGTGCCCGATCGATTAAAGATGCGGACCAAAGGCGACCCGCCAAGCCCGAACGTGCCTTCCGTTTGGTATTGGTCATCAGTCACCCAGCCGTCGACGTTTACGCTGACCGCGACACCGTCCAAAATATAGCTTTCGACCGCGTCGATAGGCCCTTCGCCATGCACTAGCACCCGGTAAAACTTGCCGCCCGACGTGCGGAAAAACACCCGCGTTCCGCCGACCCGCACCCGGCCATAGTGCCGCGTGCGATCGCCGATCGCCTGCTCAATTTCCAACTTGATATTATCCGGGTCGACACTTGGCGGCGCATTCAATGCCGCCACTGCCGTCGACAACAACAGCGACCCGCCGATGCTGGTCGCGATGCCCAGACCGGTCAGGCCGCCAGCCGCCGTAAACAGCGCAAAACTGCCGCCAGCACCGAACACGCCCGGCGCGACAAAAAGCAAAGCCTGCGGCATTTAAATTTCCCACTGTTCTAAGATTTCAAAGACAGACGGCGACACGACGCCGCCGTCAGATTTCAAAAAAAGTCGATCGGCAGACATGATGCCCGCCAGCTGCCGACCAGACACCCGCGCGACGCAGACCCCATCCCCCGCGCCGCCCGCCGCGTGACCGGCCATCAGCGCCCGTGACAGCGCCAATAGGCCACCCGACCGCAGCAGCAGCTGCCGACAGGCAAAGGCTGTGCCGTAGGTGCCCCGCAGCGCCGCCGCAGGATCCCGGCCCGTCGTCGCCGCGACATAGGACGCCGACCACAGTGCGCAGTCATTCACGCCCCAGCGCCAAGGATCCGCAGCAGTGCCACGAATGAAATCGGCAGCGCTCACCATTCCGTCCACACTGGATCGGTCGACATGACCTCCGGCACATAGCGCAGGCCCCGATCGCCCGGATATCGGCGCAGCTGATCGCGGTGCGTCAGCCGACCAAAGACCGGCGCACCGGCCCGCGCCAAAGCCCCTTCAACCGTCAGCGTCAAAACAGCAGCCGATGCATCAAACGACACCGACACCGTATCCATCACGCCGCGATGCAACGCGACCGGGTCGCCGACCGGCAGCGGCCTGCCATGCACATCGCGTGCGGTTTCACTGAAAATCTGTTCCCACAAAACTGCCGGGCGATTGACATACTGCGCAGGATTTCCGACCAGTCGCGGAATAATGCCCAGCCCCTGCATGGCCCGCTGTTCTGCGGTCATTGCCTCCCACGGAATGCCCAGCGTATAGGACATGGACGGCGCAAGCGTATCGTCGCCCGACGACATCGTCGACGCCGCGACCAGATTGCCCATGCCCTGCCAAGTCCGACCCCACTTTCCATCGACAAACGGCACAGACCGGTTTGAAATATACGCGATACCCGTCGCGAATTGCAGCTCTAGCAAAAGCGAAACTTGGATCACGTCGCGGTTTAGCGCTGCCGTGACCGCAGCAGGGTCCGACTGCCCAGACAGATAAACGCTCATCTTTGAAACGCCTCGACTACGGTCAGCATATAGTCGCCCTGAAATGCCGAAAACTTATGCGCCGCCGCCGCCGCTTCATCATCTGGCAACCGCACGCGGATCTTTGGTGTGTTGACGCTTAATTTTGTGCCGATCGAAACCGGCGACCGCAAAGGCGGATTGAACGTCACCGCAGCGCCGCTGACCGACTGCACTCGGTAAAGATAATCTGCCCACGAAAAGAACGATCCCGGCTGCAGCACCGCCGCACCGCCGCCCTGCGTCTGGATGATCTGCGCACCAGCTGGCGCAGCGACTGCGACCAGCAGATCAGCGTCGCCATTCAAAACCAAAGCGTTTGGCTGCCCATCCTCAAAAGCCATATTTGACGCATTGAATACAAACAGCGGCCCCGTCAGCCCATATCCGCCCCGGTTAAAGTTCGGCACCGGGATCGAAAACGTGCCAGCTGGCCCGCGCAGCTGATCCAGAAACGCCATATAAGCGCCAGACGATCCGCCCCATTCCCACGCATCGTCGACGCGATAGGTGCAGGCCCAGCTGCGATTTTCCGTTGTTATGAATTGCTGCCAACCATCCAGACCCCTGCCCGGCGACCGGGTTTCCGTCACCAGCCGCCAGTTTTCCATCTGCCGCAGCGTTAAGCTGCCCGGCACTGCGATCGCTGCCATTAGGGTCGCCTTTGCTTTTCAATCAAATTTTGGTTATTTTTTTGCACGACCTGCACCGACACGTTTGCCGCCTCTTGCCGCACGTCCTGCAGCGTGACGCCCTCCGGGACATGCAAAAACAGATCGATCTGCCCGCCGCCCATATCGCCCAGACGGGTCGCGGGTATGATCTGCGACCCGCCCGGCAGGTTCACCAGTTCGCCGCCGCGCTCATTGATCCGGGTTAAACCGCCGCGCCAGTTTGGCGTGCCGTTTGCATTGGCCCCGATCGCAGGCACCGCCACCCCGCCAATGCCGCCGCCGATCGCGGACAGGCCAGCGCTCCAAAGCGCGTTATAGGCTTGGCTGGCCAGCATTTCAGCAAAGCCCGCCAGCACGCCCGCGATGCTTTCCGTTAGACTCTTTGCCCCGGTCACTAGACCCGTGAAAGCCTCTTTGCCCAGATCCTTGACACGGGTCATTTCCTCGCTAAGCTCCTCGACGGCCTCGTTGACCTTCTTGACCTTTTTCGCCGCTGCGCCGCTGCCAGACGCTGCGGATCCGCCGCCGCCAGCATCTGCAGCACCGCCGCCCCCGCCGCCATCGCCTGTGCCATCCAGTGCCGCTAGCTGCGCGGCCAGATCCGCCGCGCTATCCGATGCCCCAGCTGTCGCGTCATCTGTCGCCGACATGGTATCGCGCAGCGCCTGCAGACTTCCCAGCGGCGCAGTCGCAGCCGCGACCAGCCCAGACAAGGCCCCGGTCGCCGCGCCAGCTGCCGCATCTGCCGCAGCGGTCACGCGGTTCAATTCCGTCACCATGCCCGCGCCAAGCGGCTGCAGGTTCGTATTAAAAATGGCGTTTAAACCGTCCGTCACGTCCGCCGTGAAATCGACAAACGCCTGCGCCATCGCAGCCAGACCACCGATGAAAAACGCTTTCATCTTTGCGGATCCGGCATTGAATGCCGCAGGCACGATCGCGAAACCGTCGCCGATCCGTTGAAAGACCTCGACCGCGACCGCCTTCAAAAGCGACAGCGCATTGCCAAACCCGCCAGCCTTACTGACCAGACGCGCAAACCACTCGACCAGATAGCCCGCGCCGATAATCAGCGCCCCGAAACCCGTGCGCATGATCGCGCCGCGCAGCAGCGCCAGCCCGCCGGTCAGGCCCGTTGTGGCCCCCGCCGCCATGACGAAACCGGCCACCCACCGCACAGCCATAAAGGTGGCAAAGGATGCCGCGACGCTGGCGATCGTGCCAATGTTAGCCCCCAGCGCATCGATCACGACGCGTAGCCCGCCGCCCTCTTGCATCAGGGAAACGAACGCGACCGAAATCGCCTGCAGCGCTGGCGCGAATGCGATCGCCAAACGGTTTGACACGGCCTCGGTCACAAACCCCATGCGCGAAAACGCATCGTTTGCACTTTCGACCTTGGCGGCATCGACGGCGCTGATCGATAGGCCCATCGCCTCAATTTCAGATCGTGCCGCGCGGATTGCATCGCCGCCCTGCATGACCAGCAGCGCCATGCTGGCATTTTTTATGCCCAGCTCACCCAATAGCCCGGCAGTTTCCTGCGCCGACATGCCCAGCGATTTCGCCTTGTCAGCGATCGCGGCCAGACGTTCGTCGGCGTCCATTGTCAGCAGCTCACTCGCCGACAGACCGATCCGGTCCAGCGCGTCAGCGGCAGGCCCCCCGATCGATGCGGCGTCAGCCAGACGCCTGCCCAGCTTTTGCATCGCCGCGCCGACGTCATCAGCACCGACCCCGGCGTCGCCGCCCGCTTGCTGCAGCGCCCGCAGCCCGTCGATCGTGCCGTCGACAGATCGCGCCATCTTGGCCTGACTTTCGATAAATGACAGCCCGTCCTTTGTCATCTTTGCCGCCATGCCCGCCATCGCGGCGACCGCGACAGCTGCCGCGACTTTGGCCTTGGCTGCAAACTTTTGCAGACCGGACTGGCTTGATTTTAGCCCGCTTTGGAATTGCGCAGAATTCAGGCCCAGCTCGACCCGTAGCGCACCGATCACAGCACCTGACATTTATTCAGCCCTTATTAATTGCTTTATCCCAGCGCATTGCGATCGCCAGCATATCGTCCGCCGCCTGCGCCTTGGCGCGGGTCGGCTCGCCGATCATTGCGGCCAAACGGGGAATTTTCTTGACCCGGTGCAGACTTTCGATCGTGTGCGCCAGCTGCATTCTGTCGTGCAGCTCGCGCTTGATCCGCAGCCCCGCGCCCTGCATGTGCGCTACATATTCCCGCAAGGTTATGCGCCAGAATTCAGCCGGCACAAACCCTGCGGAAACGTAGTCAGCCAGCAGCGCCGGCCAATCTATTTTGTCCGTTTGGCCTTCGCTTTTTTTGCGCGGCCCGCCTCGCGACCGACTGCCGGTTCCGGCTCCGGCATCGACTGCGACACAGCTGCGCCTAGCTTTTCTGCCAGCACGTCCAAACCGACTTCATCGATCAGCCCGCCAGCCTCTTTCAGCGTCAGATTGTGATGATCCAGCAGGCCCGCCCATAGCAGCAACCGGATTGGCTTAATGCCCGGCGGGTTTTTCGGATCCTCAAGACTGGCCAAGAATTGCGGCGCAGGCATTCCTGCCGCCTCCTCAAGTTCGCACAGCGCGTTTGTCGTAAACGCCAGCGTGTAATCCACCGCGCCGATCGCCAGCGCCATTGTGCCGCGTGCTGCGTTTGCCATTAGACCACCGGCCCCGGCACGCTGATATAGCTGGACGACAGCTTGAACGTGACCGCAGCAGTCATGCGATCGTCAAGCGGCACGGCGGGTTCGTAAGATGTCAGGAAACCCTTAAAGGTCCACGTCGCGCCGTTGGGATATGTGATGCGATAGCTGCCGATCTTTTTCGCCGTGCGCACCGCTTGGATCGCAGCGTCGTCGCCGACACCCGGCAGAAAATGAATGCCGAACGAACATTCGCCCGGATCCGTCAGGCCCGGCATGAATTCTTTGGTTTGGTTCGGCGATGCCATGTGCGTCTTTTCGATCACGTCGACGGCATCCGACGGCGGCGCAATGTCGATCAGCTCTGCGATCGGGTCGAATGCCTCCGTTGCGGCTCCGTCACCAATTCCGAAAATTGTGCCGAAACCAATTTCTGCATCTGATTCCACGTTAGTCACTCCAAGTTTGAAAAGTTGATTTTGTAGTCCTGCGCGATGCCGTGCAGACGGTCAGGGTCATTCGACCCCGCGCTGCGCAGATCCCGCACGCCCTCCCGGAAAATACCCTGAAAGGCCCCGGCCCGATATCCAGACAGCAAGGCATTCACAGCCTGCGCCGTCTGGTCTGCGGCGTCATAGTCGACGGCGAAAACATCGATCTGGACCACGGCCCCGACATATCGCGACCGCCCGCCCATATGATAAACATCGCCGCCACTGATCAGCGACAGGCTGATCGCGGGCACCGCATCGCCTTGCGGACGCCCGCCCCAATCCACGCGGCCCGCGACCAGCGCTGCGACCGCAGGATCCGACAGCAGCAGCTGCCGCATTGCACGTTTCATCGCTTATCCTTTCGCCAGCTTTGCCGCCTTGCGTGCCGCTGTTTTCGCCGACTTTGCGATCGCCTCTGCAAGCCCGCTTTTGACGTCCGCCAGCACCTTGTCCTTGCCAGCTGACCATGCCGGGCGCAGATGCGGCTGCGGCGACTGATCGTCGTTTCCGAATTCGGTCTGGATTGCCTGCGACAGCGCCCCCGGCCCGGCGAAAACTTCGATCGCGGCTTTGCTGTCTTTCACCAGCTTGCGGTGCAGCTTGGCCTGCCGTTTCGACAGTTTTGTGCCGACGGCGTAACTGTCCTTTAGATCGCCTTGGCCCTTTGGCGCATTCGCCCGGCCCGCATCTGCGATCGGCGTCAGCGCCTTGATCCCGACCCGGCGCAGCAGCCCGCGCCCGGTCGACTTTTTCATGCCCTCCATTGCCTTTTCCAGATCACGCAGGCCCGTGACCGTGACGCCCCGCGCCATCAGGTTTTGACCGCGTTTGCGGTCATCTCGAAACCGTCGAACGGATCCAGCTGTTTAATGCCGGATATGTCATAGGTCACACCGTCAGACAGGATCTGATCAGCCGCCGTGATCCCTGCCGTGAAATCAGACAGTCGCACAGTAAACCGGGTTGTGACTTGGGCGCTGACCTGCGCCGCCGCGTATTTTTCGCCGTCCGAAATGTCGCGCCGCTTGGCCCAGACTGGCGACCCGATCGGCGCGAATGATTTCGGCGCGGACGTCAGCCCGTCGTCATTCGGCACGCCGCGCAGGAATTGCGCCCGGCGGTTTAACTCCCCCGCCCGGATCATGGCTGACGCCAGATCAGCGGATCGATCAGACAGTCGACCGCAAACGGCAGCACCGACACCGACCCGGCGATCGTCGCTTCGCGATTTGTAAACCAATTCGCGACCAGCATCATCACAGCGACCCGCACCGACGGCAGCGACGCCGCTGGCAGACCGCAGTCAAATTCGACCACGACCCGCGACACCGCACGACCGGACGCCGCGACATAGGATCCGCGCTGATCGGCGATCAGATCCGCAGACGTCGCAGCGACGTCGCCGCCGTCTGCGTCAAAGCCCGCGACCCGCACTGCAGACACGTCAGGCATCGCCAGCCGCAGATCGCCCCAGCTGTCGAATTCCTGCGACCACGTCTGCGGCATGATTGCCCGGCCCATGATCCCGCGCCAGCCGTCCAGCATCGCCAGCGCCGCCGCCCGGTAAACGTCGATCATCGCGTCCTGATCGGATCCGTCGACGTGCAGATGCGCCCGCAGATCGTCCGCCGTCACAAGCGGGTCAGACGGCGGCGTGACCAGTTTCAGCATCATTTCGTTTCCGGCACCTTCGCGCTGGCCTTATTGGTCGGCGCAGCCTTCACCTTGGCAGCAGCTGCAGCGTCAGCTGCGTCTGCGTCAGCCTGCGCCTTGGCGGCAGCTGCAGCGGTTTCAGGATCCGGCAGCGCCCCCAGCTCGACCGCAGCTGCGACCAGCTCCGGCGGGCAGATATCGCCCGGCGCAAAATGCTTTGGATAGACGGACCCGGCGGGCACGCCCTCAAAAGGTGCGGTGAAAGTATGCATATCGGATCCCCTTGGGTTTGATTGAAAAGCCGTTCACTCACAAAAACGGGCGCACCACCGGCACGCCCGCTTGATCAGTCAACCGCAGATGCGGATTAGGCGGCGATTTTCAGCAGCTTGATCGCGTTGCTGTCTTTGACCTTGCCCCCAAGGCGTTTGAACATCTGATAACGAATGTAACCGGCCTTGGTCACTTCATCTTTGACGACAGCCAGACCGGCGCGGTCGGCGATCAGATAACCCTTATTGAAATCACCGAACGCGATCGGCAGCGCATTGGCGGCGACGTCGGGCATATCTTCGGCGATCATCGCGTTATAGCCTTCGATCGTCGACGGCACGCCAGCTGCGACGGCACGCTGCAGCAGGTAAACGCCGTTGGTGTCTTTCACCTTGGCCAGCTGCGCCAGCGTCAGGCTGTTCATCAGCCAATTTGCATTGGCGCGATAGCCAGATTTCAGGCCATAAACGACGCTTTTCGTCAGGTCGAACGGATTGGACCCCAGCGTCGCGGCGTTGCCGCTGGCGACAAACTGCAGCACGCCAAAGGCGCGGGCTGCGTCGGCAGTCACGACTGGCGTGCCCGCCAGAATGCCGGTCGGCTTGTTCACGCCATTGCCCGAAATAAACGCGACACCTTCGGCGACAGCCATCTGCTCGACTGCCGACATTGTCAGCCATGCCTCGACGTCGAAAAATAGATCCTCAAGGCTTTCGCGCGTCGTTTCAGGCTTGGCGACCAGCGACCCAAAGGTCGGCGCACACTCGCCCAGACCCGGCGTGTCCGTCTGGCTGCGCGTCACAGTTTCGCCGACCCATTCCGTGCCAAAGCCATTCAGGTCGACAAGCTCTTTATAGTCAGACGTGCCGACTTGCACGACGCGGGCGATCTGGCGGATTGGGCTGACGTCCTGCACCTGTTTGGCGATATCTGCAGCGATTTCCTGCGGCAGCGCAAAACCGCCAGACGCGCCGACATTCGTGCGCACGTCAGTCGCTTTTTTAGCCAGATCAAACAAGGCGTTTGCCCGGTTGTGATCGTTCGGGTTGCGGACGTAGTCGACAAACGCCGATTTGTATTCGTCAGCCTCTGCCGTCGACGCGCCGCCCTGACCGGGTCGCGCCGCCTTGGTTTCAATATCCGACAGCCGCTTTTCCAGCGCCGTTGCCTGCAGCTCTGCCGCCTGCTTTGCTGCCAGCGTGTCCGCCAAGCTGGACTCCATGCGGGCAATCTTTTGCGTCGTCACGACGTCGGCAGACTTCATGCCGTCGACTTCGCCGCGCAGCGCATCGATCGTTTTGTTACCGGCAACTACCAGCGCTTTAAGTTCTTCAGGGTCCATGACCACTAATCCTTATTGATTTTCAGATTTGCAGCGGGCTTTCAGAAGCTCCACCAGCTCTAGATCGATGCCGCCGCCAGCGTCATGCATGGCCTTAACTGCACCCAAACCCCCGCCCATCAGGGCGCGGGCGACCGAACGGGTAAACCCAGCGTCATGCGTGAGTTTCCGTTCAAATTCGACGCGGGTCAGTTCCGCCGCCTTGATCCCGTCAATCCGTGCCGTCACCAGCATCGGAAACGTGACAAGCGAAACCTCCCAGATTTCTAATTCCGTCAGCGACCGGACACCCGCAGCGTCACGGGTCGCCTTGATTGTGCGATATCCGATCGACAGCCCGTCGATCGCGCCCGCCTCGACCAGCGCGATCGCCTCGCGCCCCTTTTCAACGTCAGACAGGATCCGGCCCTTTACCAGCAGGCCCCGGTCATCCTCGACCACTTCATCCCAGACGCCGATCGGCTTCGACGGGTCATGCTGCCACAGCATTTTGACCCGCGATTTACCGGCCTTTTTGGCCCGCAGAGACTTGGCAAAAGCCCCTTTGACGATCTGGTCGCCGCCCTGATCGGTCTGGCCAAACAGCGACGCATAGCCTTCGATCGCGCCGCCGCTGATCGACTTGATTTCGATCGGCACCGTTTTGCGTTCCAGCTGATCGACCATGTCGTCGCCTTTGCATTCCAGCGCCAGCGCAGCCAGCGCCGCCTGCATCATTCGATTATTCATCTTTCACCGGCTCCGCTGTTGGGTTCATTGCGCCGCGCGGCAGGACATTCGCCCACGCGGCAGGATCCGGCGGCAGCCCCGCATCGATCCGCACTTCGTTCGGCGTCATCCAGCCCGGCTGACCGCCAGCGCCGAGCGCCTTTGTGTAATAATCCGCCTGATCCTTGAAATCGCCCCGCGCTAATCCGCGTTCCTCAAGGTCGACCCGATACCCGGCGACGCCTGATAAAATGTCGCGTGCCGCCGCTTCTTCAAAGCGCACAAACCACGGCATCAGAGTATGCGTCAGATGCACCCGAAACATTTGTTCCGCGCTGCCAAAAGTCGCGGCCTTATCTTGCTGCATCAGCATGATCGGCTGCACCCGGAAGGCGCGGGCGATTTCCTCAATCTGAAACCGCCGGGTTTCCATGTGCTGCGCGTCGACGCTGGTCATGGTCATCGACTGAAAAGATGCGTCGCCGTCCAGAATTGCGATACCGCCTTCGCCGTTGATCCCGAACTTTTGCTGCCAAGTTTCTTGCAGCGCCTTTTTGGTTTCCGCGCCTAGCTTGTTTTTGAATGACAGCACCCCGGACGGCTTGCCGCCATTGCCTGCCAGCTTGGCCTGTTGCCGTTCCAGTGCCCGGCTTAATCCGATCGCCTCGCGGGCTTGGCGGATCGCGGGCAGACCGTCGAAACCGTCCAGCGACGGCCCGCGCAGGTAAAACACCTGATCGCGGGTAAAATATCCGTGCGTCTTATCGACATAATCGACGCGAAACCGCAGCGACCAGTCGGGCATCTGCTCCACCGTCCAGGATCCTGCAGGCACCGGCAGCAATTCGCGCACTTCGCCGTTTACGACGTTCTTAATCGCGATCGCCCCGCGCCCGATCACGGCGTTAAAAACCATGCCTTCGCGGAATTCAAAGCTGGTTTGCCAGCCGTTCGGCTTCACCGACAGCAGCTTGTGCGCCCAATGCTCCCGCGCGACAGCGCTTGTGCGTTCGTCGCCGTTGTAGGTGTCCTGCAGGATCCGCACCGGTACCTGCGCGACGCCTTCGGCGATCACCCGCGCGGCGCAGAACACGGCAGGCACGTCGACGGCATTGTGCGACGTAACAGACAGACCCGACGCCGATGCCCAGCCGATCCAGCCTGCAAAGCCCGCCAGCTGGTCGACCGTATAGGTCGCGCTCTTGCGCAGAAAACCAAACATCACAGCACCAGCAATTCTGCATCGTCCAGATAGCTGCCGCCGGTCGCCGACGGGTTGCGTGACATCAGCATAAAACCATTTAGCCCCGCGATCAGCGGATCGATCTTAGCCTTGCCCGCCGTTTCTTTCGTAATGATCACAGCACTGCCCCTTTGTTCGGTCCGGGCATTGCCCAAAACCCAATCCATCATTGGCTGCCCCGCATGGCGCAGCGTTCCGTTTTTCAGCTTGCGCTCCATGCCCCAGATCGCAGGCGACAGGCGCGACCCCTGCCCGATCGCGGCCATCTGTTCGTCCGAAATGCCCCGGAATGATAATTCGTCGACCAGCGCCGCGACACCGTAAGGATCCAGCCCGATCGCGCCTTCCTCTGGCAGCAGCCCGGCGATCAGCAAGCGCTCGACATAGTCCGCCACGCCGATGATATCTTGCGTCAGCTCGTCGTCTTTCAGGATCGTCAGGCACCCTGATCGCTCAAAATCCAGCAGGCGAGGCGCGATTTCCTTGCGCAGCTTCAACACCTCTGGATGCGCCCATGCATGAAACCATGCCAGCCAGTCGCGGGTTTCCTTGTCGCGCCCGATGATCGACAGGCCCAGAAGGTCATCCAGACCGCCGCCATCGATGCCGACGACAGCCACGTCGCAGCGATCGATCAGGCTTTCCAGATCCAGCCCCGGCAGCGCGGCCTTGCCCCAGAATTGCGCTCCCATCCATGACGTCGCTTTCAGCCCGACGCCGATTTCGACGTTAAAATGCTGCGACGCCAGCAGTGCCAACGCGGCAGACCCGTCGCGTTCTGCCGCCGTCAGCTGGTCCAGCAGAAACTGCGGATCGACAGACAGTCCAAAGTTCGGATTGACCAGCCCCCACGTTTTGGGATTTTTCCAGCCTTCTTTTTTCAGCAGATCCGGCGGCAGCTCATACAAAACCGCCAGCATCGGCAGATTGATTTCGCCGTCGCGCACGGCCCGCGCCTTGTCCAGCTCTTGACCGAACACACCCGACGGCGGCGTTTTAGACTGCGTCGTGATCTGCAGCAAAAACCCGTCGGTGCGCGATGCCAATGCGCCGCGCAGCTCGACAAAAACTTCGGACGCGCCCGACTTTTTTGCGAATTCGTGCGTTTCATCAATCAGCGTATAGGTCGCCTTGCCGCCCGTGATCGTGTCCGTGTCCGATGCCTTGATCGCGATTTCCGCAAGGCTGATCCGGTGCGTGATCGTTTTGGCGTGATCCTTCAAATGGAATAGATCGGTCAGCACTGGATCCAGCCGGATCATGCCCTTGATCGTTTTAAACGCGATGCCCGCGATTTTCATCGTCGGCGCGATCAGCAGTAATTCCGCCTCCGGCCTTTCATTCATAATCGCAGCGGTCAGGATGATGCCCGCCGCCATGCTCGACTTGCCGTTTTTCTTTGGCACCAGCAGGAAAAACTCGCGCAACATGCGCCGCCGGGTTTCCGGGTCATAGCTGCCGAACACGACGCGGACGAAATCAAACACCCAATCGGCGCAGACTTCGGCGTGCGTCGGCGTGCCGATCAGATCCGGCACCCGCAAGCGCTTGAAAATCCGCAGCGCCTTTTCCGCGACAGCATCAAACAGCGGCAGATCTGGCAGCAGTGACGCCCGCGCCTTGATCCGATCGGCCCAATCCGGCACCGCCGTGCCCCAATTTGAAAGGTCCGACGGATCCAGCAGCTGCATTGTGTCGCCCCCTAATTGGTCGGCCCGTCAAATTTCAGATCATCGCCCCAATCCGGGCTAACCTCTGCGGCCTTTGCCGCCCGCGTCGCGGCCTCTTTCTTGCCGATCGCCTCCGGCTTGGCCTGATCTGACTTTTCGCGCTGCCCGGCCCGCGCCATCAGATCATTTCGATCGACCAACCGGCCCAGCTCTTTCAGCGCCGACACGTTGCCTTTGAATGCCAGATCCGCCGTGACCTCGACCCGCCGGGCTTCCAGCCTGTCGCGCATCTGGTCGCGGACTTTCAGATCGGCTCTAAAATGCCGCTTCAACGTCGCTGGCGACACGTCGCAGGCGTTTGCGATGCGCGGATTAGACCAGCCAAGCGACAATAACAGCCTGACTTTATTGGATAATTCCGGCGTGACCTGAAACGCAGGTCTGCCGCGCTGGCCTTTTCCGGGCTGCGCCGGGTTGCCAAACAGGTCAAAATCTTCGGCCATCGGAAAAAATTCTCTGCGTGAGGGAACGCGGGTCTAGAGAAAATCGCCCGCCAAGGATGGACCCACCCCCCCTTATTGGTCAGCGCCAAGCGTTGCTTTCTTCGCGTTGTTTGATTGCGTTGTGACAATGCTCGCACAGCGTCTGCACATTGCCCGGATCAAAGAACAGATCACGATCGCCCCGGTGCGCGATGATATGATCGCCGTGCAGCTTGGACGTGTCCGCTTCGACCTTGCCGCAGTTTTGGCAAGTGAACAGGTCGCGCACCAGACAAGACCAACGCAGCGCCTGCCACGTCGCCGTCCCGTACCAGCGCCGCCACCAGTTCCGCTGTCGCCGTTCGCCGTCACGGTTCGCCGCGACGATCCCCAGACGCGGGCGCAGGCTGGCCAGACGCGGCGCGACTTGCTTCAACCGGCCCATCAGTCGCGGCCCAGAACCACCGGCCCAACCGTAGGCCCGTCAGGCCAACGCACAAACTGGACCTGCCCGACGACCAGTTGCAGCTGCAGACTTTCACCATCATGCACCAGCTGACCGTCGGCGTCGCGGACATAGACCACAGCAAAGCCCAGATCATCATCGCAGACGACCACGTCCTGCAGCTCGACACCGTCGCACAGCACATCGCCGAAATCAGCGCCCGCATTAAACCGTGTCATCGGATCCCCCAAACGCAAAGCGCCCGCGCGGCTTTCATACCGGCGGGCGCAAATCTGTCTTGTGTCTTATGGCAAGGGGTCTAGGTTTCGTCAAACTCTTTTTTACCGTCTGCGCGTCCGCTGCCGCCCTACTTTGCGCTGCAGCACGCCTGCCAGCGCCCGGCAGGCGCAACCGCGTCACAGCATTGCCAAAACCACCAAAGCCGACAGACGGCCCGCCACATAGCAGCACGCCAGCAAACCGATCCACCGCATCACAACGCAGCGCCGATCGGCGCAGATGCCCAAGGCTTCATTGGCGGCATGGCGTCCGTGACCTTCCACGCCGACAGATCGCGGCCCAGCTGAAACGTCGTGCGCAATTCCAGCAGCGCCGACCAAAACTGCAGATAGCTGCGCCGCTTGGCTGCGACCGTCGCCGCCGTGCCGACGATCGTGACCGGGCAGTAAAGCACCGGATCCAGCGACACACCGCCGCGCCGCGTCCGACGCTCTGTCGCCGGCCATCCCGCCTTGCCCAGATCCTTTGCGTCTGCCGTATTGGAAAACAGGCCGTGACGGTTTTGCATGTAGCTGACCGGCACGATCGACACGTCGACGCGCCAGTCTGGCAGGATGCCAGCCCGCGCCAGCTCGACAATCTGCAGTGCCATGCGGATCCCGCCGCAGCCCTCCGGCAGTACCGACAGCGCAGACGCGACCAGATCCGCGTCGGGATGCGGCGACGACCGACCACCGCCGTCGATCTTGCAGCCGATGCGGCAGCGCTCCATCAGCATCGCCTCCATACTTAGACCGCCAGCTGGCGCGAATTCGTCCAGATCCAGCTGCGCAAATTCAGCCCGGAAGGCCCAGACGATCAGCTGCCAGATCCCGATTTCACGCGCCGCGCCGGTCGACGCCCGTGGCAACGCCGCCAGATCCCGCGCCATCATCACGCCGCAGCTCCGTCGCGTTTGCTTTGGCCTGCCGCCACGATCGCAGCGACAGCCTGCCGGTCGCGCTTGTAGGCTTCCAACCACTGCAGATCGACAGGATCAGCTGCGCCGCGCTCAATCCGCCCCCCGATCAGCAGGATCTGCCGCGCCGCATCCTCTGCCGCCTCCCTGATCAGGCGCAGATCATAGGCCAACGGCGGGCGACCATGCTTTGCAAGGTGCCGATATAGCTCGACCTCGAAACCGCCCGCGATCGCTGCAGGTCCTTCGATCGACGCAAGCCAGCTGGTCACGATCGGCAGCTGAAACACCGGCGGCGACTGCAGCGCGTGCGCGTGAGACAGGATCGACGTTTCAGGCCAGATCGTCGCCTTCGGCTTGGCAGCGCCCGCGCCGATCGCATTGGTCACGATCATATCAGCCAGCACGGCCAAAGCCTCCGGCCCCATATACGCCAGCCGATCGCTGACCCGCTTGCGCATCGCGGCGTGCGCGTCGACGGTTTCGCCCTTGGCCCGCGTCATGCCAGCTTCATCGATACGATCCCACAGCAGCGCCTGCACCCGCGCCCGGCCCTCTGCCCGATCTGCCGCACTGGCCTGCATTGCTCTGCCCTTGTCGCCTTGCCGTTCTGTCGCTGCCGTTTGCATGTCGTGCCCCTCTTATTTTCTAAGCCTGCCCGCTGTCGTTTTGCGGTGCCGGTGCGTTTGGTGCGTTGCGCCTATTATCTTTTCATTTCTTTTCTTTTTCTTTCTTTTCAGCGGTCACAAAACTGCGCGAAAAAAAAAGAAAACCGTGCAAATTCCGTGAAATTCCGTGGCAGTTCTGTAAATTTCCGTAACTTTACTGTCGCATTCTGTAACTGTCACAGAACCGAACAGAACATTACCGGCCCGTCGCTACCGCGTCGACGCCCTCACGGATTACCGCTTCCGTGCGATTTCCGGTGCAGTTCTGCGTGAGCCAATGATCAACACGTTCGACAAAAGTGCGATCAGATGCCTGCCGGGTCATGCCCATCGCAACCATCCTTTCGCCGAGATCCCTCAAAGCCTTGGCTGCGGATCTGCGCTGTCTCTCGACCTCGCGATCGCGGCGCGACCCGATCGCCTTTTCGGCCATTTCAGTCACGACGGGATGCATCAGGCGGACCTGATCGCCCGCCATGCACGGCACCCAGCCCCGTAGCGGCGACACGTCGCGGGCGCAGAACAGGTGCAGCTGGTCGACGGACATGCCCAGCATGGTCGCGATAAGCTTGGGATTTTGCGGCAGCGTGCCGACCGGCGTCTGGTCCTGCGAAATCATAATCAAATCGACCATGACTCCGCGCACGTCCCAATCAGCCAGTAGCCGCGCCTCTGAATTTAGCCAGCGACGGAAATGGAATTCGACAAAAAAATGAGACTGCAAACGCTCTGCGGCGTCGATCGGATAGATCGGCAGCTGGTCATTTGTGACGACCTGGAAAACCGGCAGCGCCATCAGCTCGCACCCGGCGCAGCTGACTTGCGCGACCACGTCGCACAGTCTGCCGCGTCCGCTTCGCCGCGCACGTCGCAGCCCAGCTTGTCGCATGGCCCAACTGCGCGGATATTGTCGCCCCCGAAATGCGTGCAGACGCCGCAGATCCGGCGCAAGCCGATCGGGCAGTTTCCCATTTTAGGATGCTTGTCGCTTGGGCGCATCTGCACTGTCGATCGAAACGCCTGCGCCGGGTCATAGATGAAACGCCCCGTCGTGTTTATCCGCGTGCCACTCATGCCGCGCCCCCCTCTTTTGTTGTGGTGAATTCGTTAGAAGCTGCGCCGCGCGCCCATGCCGGGCACGGCACCAGACCGTCAGCCCGGCCTGCCAGCATCGCGCCCCAGCGGTGCCCGTTCAAAGCCCGTGCCTCTGACCGCCAATCAGGCGACCGCGCATCAGCGTGCAGCACCAGCAGACCCAGCCTGCCGCAGATCGTCATGCAAAGATCGCGGCCCTGCACCTGCAGGATCTGCAGACTACCGGCGGCGACTTGCAGGATCCCATAAGCTTGGCTGGCGGCAGATACGCCCGGTAGCGCCAGCGCGACCGCCCACGCCTCGCGGCTGGCGGCAGCGGACGGCACGACGTAAATGACTGTTTGGCCCTCGCGTGCCAGCACGATCGCCCGCGCCAGACAGGGCAAAATCACGCCGATCATGCGCCGCCACCGGCAGCAGCCCGACGCCGATCGCGATCAGCGGCCCATGCGGTTTGCACTTGCGTGATGTAGCGCCGCGCGGCGCGGCATAGATCAGCCTCTGGCGTGCCGGGCTTGGCCCGCTTGTATTGACGCCACGCCAGCAGCGCAGGCGCAATCTTGTGCCCGACGGCCCGCGCCTCATTCACGGCGCACCGACGGCACGCGCTGCAGCAATACTTTTGCCAAGGCGTCGACGGCGCGAATGCGGCGCTGCAGCCCGGATTATCGCAGACGCCAGCGACATGCATCGCGCAGGCGTTCAGCTCCGGCTCGCAGGCGGTTTCAAAAGGCTCGACGTCTAGGTGCAGTGTCACCGCATTTCCGGCAGGCATTGCTGCGCGGCAGTCGGTCGCGGCGCTGGCGTTACGCACCTCTGCGGCGTCGCTTTTTTGAAACGGCAACGCGCCGGAATAGGCGGCAGATCGAACAGCACTAGCCCGCATGACGCGACCCCGCGACCGGCTGGCGGATCTGGTAGCGCACGACGCGCAGGCCCTTCTTGCCGCGCGCGACAGGCGTGTCCGCCTTGCGACGCCATATCGCGCCCTGTGTCGTCGTGACCGTTGCCGTCCACAGCTTATCGATCGGCCCGACCTTATCAGACAGATGCGCCCGCACGATCGTGCCACGCGCCACGGGCTGACCGGATCCGTCGTGATCGATCATTGGCCCCCACTCCATTGCGCAGTCAGACATAAAGCCCCCTCAAGTAAGTCGGTGAAATTGAAGAAAGCGGCAGGACGGACCTGACCGGCGCGACCACCACAGCGCCCCGATCGATCCGCCCCGCCGCGCAGCAGGACCAGCGGGCGCACCCCAGATGCGCCGCCAGCCCCGCCGAAACCCCGCACCGCGTCAGCGGTCTGCAGGGTATCCAGTGCCGCTGCCGGAAAACTTTCCGACCTAGCAGCAAACTGATCAGTCAAAGCAAACACAGCTCACTTCCGACCGGAAAGTTTTCCCAGACGACGGGCGGCAGAAGCCGCCCACCATCTGCCAAACGCCGCGACGTGCGACGCCGTCCAAAATTCAGCAACGAACAGCTTAAAACGCATTATCGACCACCGAACGCAGCGAGCGCCGCATCATGTGTGGAAGGGTCCGCCAGTGCGCGGGCGACGACCCAGCCTTGAGGTGCGTTAGAACCCTGCCACCAGTTTTCAGCAGTCGACGGGTCGACCCGAAAAACGAATGCGGCCTCCGTCGCACTCTCAAAGTTAGCGTGTATAAAGTCGCGCCATGTCGCGGCGAATTGCTGGCGATAGGTTAAGACGTCAGAACGTGCGGAAAACTTTCGGCAAGACATTGTTAAGGTTCCTTTCCTATGTCTGGTTTGTGGAACCGACATGGAAACAACAAAGGAAGGGACGGCGGCAGTCATGCCGCTGTCCCCGCTTGAGGCGCATCTTGAATTGGATTGTCCTGAATATAGGTCGACAGCTTTGCCGCGACCCGCAAGGTGCAGCCCTTGTCGCCAACAAGGTTCGCGTAAAGGCGGCTATTTCCGACGGCCTTGCCGCAAAGCGTAGCTGGCGCGATGCCAGCAGCCTCGCAGTAGGTTTCGATTTTCCTGATCAATTCCTTTTCGGTCATGCAGACCACATAGGGACAATTGTCCCCTATGGTCAAGGGACAATTGTCGCCTACCCGGAAAACCCGTTGTGGCCTACAAATTAGTCATGGCAGAGACATTTAGAGAAGCATTCATACAAGCCCTAGAAAAGTCAGGCATGTCGATCGCTCGACTGTCTGAGCTGTCTAGCGTTTCCGTGGAACAGTTGAAAAAGCTGAAACAACGCGAAACCGCAAAAACTAACGTAGAGGACGCACGCAAAGTAGCGCACGCCTTTGGCCTATCGCTGGATGAATTTATTGATAGTCCGCGACTATCAGCCCAGCTTGAGATAATTGAGCTATGCAAAGCGCTACCTGCCGACCTTCAGCGGCAGTTACTGTCCTTCGGTAAAGGTCTCGCTGCAGCGCAGGATCGCGAAGATCCAGAATAGCTAATAATTTCAACTTAGTATCATCTAAAAACATATAACGACCGCCTACCTTATGTTAAGAACATAAGAGGAACTCTTGCCTTGAGTCTATCGAAAATAGCGACCCAAGGGCCGAACATCGCAGCACTCCACACTACTTTAGCGGTCGCAGCCCTGTTTTTATCAGCCTGCACTGGCAACACAGACATGCGGCCAATTACAGATACTTTAGTCGACGGTCGAATGATCACGGTGTCACAGTCAACCACCGACAAGAACATATGGTCAGCGTTTGGCTCAAGTATGCGCGACCGCGCATCAGTGACGACAGAGTACCTACGGCGCAATGTCCGCGCGATTGAGGCTCTATCAGGCTGCAAAGTGAACGCAGCGACGACTAACCACGTCATAGTCACCACCATTACCTCCGTCGACTGGTTGCAGTAGGGGACTATAGTCCCTTAATTTCTTGACAGGGACTTTTGTCCTCATGTAATGGTTTTTCATCGCAGCCGATGGAGAACCAAAATGCACACCAAACCCCCAACACGTCGTCGCACTTCGGTGCGCACATGATCCCCGGCAGCATCGGCGATGCCGCCGGGCTTTTCTTCTTTTTGGCAAGTTTCAGCTGCGCCGCGATCGGTATCAAATTCGCCATGCGCGGCGTCGCCGAAATCATTGTTAGCACCCGCTCGCGCACCCCGATCGAAAGCGACAGCGGCACCGTCGCCGTGCTGTTTGCCGGTGCGTTTGTGCTGGTCATGCTTGGCAAGGTCGCCGTCGCATGATCCACATTTATATTATCGCGGCAGCGCAGCTGTCGATCGTCGGCTTAATGATCGCCCACCCCGGCATCGGCTGCGTCTGGTCATTGGCCTATGTCGCCCCGGCTTGGACAGCCGCGCACGGAGCAGCCATCGCGATCGCGGTGCAAGCTGCCGCTCAGGCAGCGCAGTGACCGTCGCACCGGATCCAGCGCAGACACTGACGATCACGGCGTTTTGCAGCCTGATCGATCGGCAGCTTTGCAACGACACCAGCCCGGTCGCCACCAGTGCAGCCCGCCAGCTGATCGCCGAGCTGGTCACATCGACCATCGCCAACCACCGGCAGACCTCGATGCCCGATCGCAGCTTGCTGCAGACGCTGACCATGTGCGGCGTGCGCGTCGAAATCAGAACGCATTCAGCGCTGACCTTGCTGCGCCACTGGCAGCGCCAAGCGCTGCAGCAGATCCGCAAAGCCCCAAAGGATAAACCATGACCGACAAACCCGCGCAGGCCCTGTCGCCAGCGGCGCAGAAATACGCTGACGAACAGCGCAGCAAAAAACCGATGAAAGAGGATTCGGCAGACGTCGCCGTGCGCGAAAACGCCTTTGCCATCACGGGCGACGAAGTAATCGCGTTTATCGAACGGCACGAAAGGCTGATCGCCGAAATCGCGCAGCGCCGCGACGATCGCAAACAGATCACAGCCGAAAGCAAGTCGCGCGGATACAACCCGGCGATCATTGCCCGACTGATCAAGCTGCGATCGATCGACGCCGCCGGTCACACCCGCCTGCGCGAGTTCGATGCCGAGCTTGAATTGTATCAAGCCGCGATCGGCATGGATTTCAGCGCACACGGCGACGACGACTAAACCCGCGCCGCGATCATCCGGCGCGGCAGCTGCCGCCCCGGCCACACCCTCGACCAGACCACAGGACGCCCCGTCATGCCGATGCCTAGATCCACAGAAGCCCTGATCGGGCGCACGATCCGCGCCTGCCAAAGCGCAGGCATGAAGATCGGCAGCGTCGAAGTGATGCCAGACGGCACGATCAAGGTGTTTGACCTGCAGGCCCCGAACCCGGTAACGTCCGCCGCACCACCACACGCGGACACCGCCACATGCGACCAGCTATTCGGCACCAGCCAAAGCGTCTAAAATATCTTATGCCCGGCAAAGGCGCTGGCGGCGTAACTTATTGGTATTTTGCACGCGATCGGAAAAACCTGATCCGACTGCCCGATGCCCCCCACGATCACCCCGATTTTCTGACCGCCTACGCCGCAGCGCTTGCCGCCTCCGGCCCGGTCAAAGGCGACACCCCTGCCAGATCCGGCACTGTCGCGGCGCTGATCATTGCTGCCGAAACCAGTCCAGCATTTCGCGCCGTATCGCCCGGTTATCGCGCCGCCCTGACTGCACATTTCGCCGAGCTGACCGCGACCGTCGGCGCGGCCCCCTTTCGACAGATCAGCGCCGCGCATATCCGCAAGAATGTCGGCGACGCCAGCAACCCCACCATGCGCCGCAAGGTCTGGCGGTTTCTGTTTGCCTTCGGCATCGATGCCGGACTGTTGACCGCAGACCCGTCTGCCAGCGTTGCGCCGCCAAAGCGGGCAACAAAATCCGTCAGTCACCCGCCATGGACCGCCGACGAAATCGCCGCCTACCGTGCTCGCTTTCCGATCGGCACGTCAGCACGCGGCGCAATGGAATTGCTGCATTTCACAGCGGCCAGGATTTCGGACGCCGTGCGCATTGGCCCCGGCATGGTCGGCAGCGACGGCGTGCTGGCGTTCGTGCAAAAGAAAACTGGCGATCAGGCGTTCGTGCCTTGGACCTGCCAGCTGCCAGCGCACGCCGCCAGCAGCGACGCAGACCGCGCCACCATGCACAAGGCGCTGGCGGCAATGTCGACCGGTCAGTCGACCTATCTGGCGACCAGCACGGGCAAACCACGATCATCCGTCGGGCTTGGCAACCTGATCAGGGAAAGCGCGGCAGCTGCCGGGTTTGATAAATCAGCGCACGGCTTGCGGGCGACCCGCGCGATCGCACTGGCTGAAAACGGCGCGTCGACGCACCAGATCGGCGCTTGGACCGGGCACAAAAGCCTTAAAGAAATCGAACACTACACCACTGCCACCAACCGGCGACGCGCGGTCATGGGCGCGGCTTGCGCGATTAAAGATCCGGCGGACCCGGCGGCAAACTGACGCCCTCGACCGCAGATCGATCGCCCGGTCGCTGAAAAACAATTCTATATTGCCATACCGGAGCGCTGCAGTCACGGCAGCGATACCGTGCCAGTACATCATCCGTTGTGGCGCACCCTGCCTCGATTGCATCCGATACAGGCAGCGGCAAGGCATCGCGCCCGCATTCAAATTCCAGCCACAGGACGTGATCTGGAATTTCGCGCAGCTTGGTCATTTTGCTAGGCTTGTATTGTAAAATATGGGGGCAGCCACCTTATCAGGTGCACATATGAAAGGTGTCCGCCCCCACATCTAAGTGCAGGAATTCACTGCAAAATGCCGACACGTACGGAAAAATGCGTTTCGACCGCCATATTAGGCTGGTTGAATATCTGTGACACAAGCCCGAGACGTTTTCGAAACCTCCTCATCTCTTGGTCCGTTAAGACGGACCCTTTTGACGAACTCTCTGTATTCCCGCCTGTAATCAACAGATCCACGACGAGGGTCATCTGCAGGCCGGTCTTCCGTAGACCAATTAAATTCGCTTATAGCTGTCATATGTGCCTCCCACGGCTCAAAGTCAGGTTAAACTGGGTTCTGCAGCCTACGCAAGTAGCGCTGGTTCAAGGCCGCGTCAAAAAAATGTTTCCGCTTCTTCCACACGAGACCTTCGTTCTTCGTGATGATAGCGACATCCACCGGACCACCGACTGTCTCACTTGGTCTTGTCACTTTTTCTTTAAGAGACTGTAAGTCGACCATCGTAGCGGCCAATTCAGCCATTTCCTCCACTGGAAGCATAGATATAACTCGCTCCAATGGTTCTCCATGCTCTTGGCGTGATTCTGCCATAATGTCCCCGCCGACTGCGCTCAAGGCAGCCTTTAGCAGCTTTTTAGCGGTAGCTTCATCAACGACGACTTGCCCGTCAGCACCCTCCAAACGAACCCCGCTGTCGGTTTCCACAAAGCGAGCACCGAGCGCCTCAACGAACGGTGCCATAACCTTTGGAAGTGCCCTCTCCTGAACTTTGTTGATCGTTTGGTAAACCTGAGCATCGAACCCAATTATAAACGTGTCGGCCATCGATGATTGAGCAAAACCTGAGATGTAGGAGTTATTCTCTTGAGTTATTTCAAACGCATCTGATTTGTTCATCACTATTTGCCGAGCGACAAATCCCGTGTCTTTGGCGACATAAATTTCCGGATAAACTGATTGCTCGCCGAAACCAGCAAAGACCAGCCCAGTGGGGCTTCCCGGAAGCTCCCTAGCCTTTATTGAGATTGAAACCGCAATGATTTTTAATAGATCTTCATCAGTTCGCTCTCCGATGCAATGGGAGTAATAGCTGTCAGGATCACTTCGCAGCCTTCGCAGTATTTGCTGAGGCCAATGTCCTTGCAAATATTTTTCGAAATCACCGTCAAGGCCATTTTGAAAATCCTGAGCCGCAATCAGTTGGGCAACGTGATCGAGGCGCGCGCCTTCATCGAACGCCTCATTCTCCCCTGCCGTCTTACTGAAGTCCCTGCACGTTAAAGCAACGTCTAGTTCAAGCGCATCGCCAAAATTCTTATCTCGAAGAACGTCAGGAAAAAACTGCTGATTGTCGTTTAGAAACTGTTCGAACGCCCGAGCGTACCCGGTAATAGTATCGAAAGCGCTTGCATTAAGATGTCTCCTAAAAGCTTTGATTGTCAGCTCCCACGGAACTCCAAGGATCTCAGCATTTCCGTAAATCATCAATCCAACTGGGTGATTGTCAGAAAGTTGAAATATACTCCTGCGCCTGAATTGACCTGAGGGTTTACCCTCAAATCACTTTGTATTCCTTGAGTGATACGACGCGGAAGTTGTCGGTGACGGTATTGCGCAACTCGGGCCATTTTGCTGGCAGGGTCTT
>Ga0209491_10002786_pt1 | contig 30298 bp, 31 predicted proteins | sample BON02_FD_187213 | JGI IMG/M metagenome (GOLD analysis project Ga0209491, IMG submission 187213) | Freshwater microbial communities from Lake Bonney liftoff mats and glacier meltwater in Antarctica - BON-02 (SPAdes) (version 2) | ecosystem: Environmental > Aquatic > Freshwater > Ice > Glacier...
TTCAGGACTGGGGGACCTACCTGGGCGACATGACCATGGCCTCGACCATCCTGGACCGGCTTATGCACCGCTGTCACATGCTGCAGTTTGAGGGCAAGAGCTACCGGCTCAAGGAGGCGGCCAAGAGGCTGGCGATCAAAACTGACGGCGCTGGCGAGCCGTCGTGACGCAGGATGGATTGAGCACAACGCAACGGTGTTGACAGAGTCATTCTGTCGGACATGCCATCGTTGTTCCGCCGCCGGCCAGGGGGGGGGGCCTCCGGCGGCCTGGCAGGGGCCTACTGAAAAATCACTGAACCCAAAACCAAAGGCACCGCCACGTTCAGTCAAACCGGATTCAGAGCGACAATCGTGGCGTTCCGCCCTGGGGGAGTTTGAGTGGCCAAAAGTGGGGGAGTTTGAAGTGGCCATCCGGGTTGATTGCTCCTGCCCAAAAAACGGGCAGAGCCAGTAAAACACCTGGGTCAATTTTGGGTCGGCACAACCTCAATAAGTGGGTCAGTTTTCGGTCGGCGTCAACAGTCCGGGTTACAGCACGATTCCGGAAGTGCCATAAGCATTAGTCAAGCGGGGACGCAAGCGGTAACGGTGGTTGAAGATGCGGAATGTGTCATCACCGGGTCATTGGCTATGCCGCCTCAAGGAACGGCACCATTCAACCCTGGAGCAAAGTCTGCAGAAAAAAGACTCAGCGAACTCAAGTCTCTTTTCGAAAAAGAGTTGATTACGCGAGATCAATACGAGCAAAAGCGTACAAAGATTCTCAAGTCGCTTTGATTTCAAGCCGCCTACGAAAACTTTGCCTACATTAGCGCGCTCGGCAGTAAGAGCGGTCGATCGCCAAGGGCTGAAAGGGGAAAAATGAAGCGTGTCAACATAGTGCTACTGGCTCTGAGCCTCTTGTTAAATGTCAATGCACAGTCTCTTGGGGAAATGGTGAGTCGCCCTGTGCAAGACGTCCGTGCGACCGCAGCATCGAAAAGTCATTTCAGAATCCGCCCTGCCGATACATTCACTGTTAAACGTTTCTCCGAAGATGGGAGGTCGCTAACGCTTAAAGGCAGCCCAATTGGTCAGGTCAAAGCGGTCGGCGATGGGAGAGTTGTATTTGTTGGGAACGATTTGAAAGGGTACAGCAACTTGATAATCATCAAGCATGATGACTCCTTTCTGACGGCGTATTCCGAATCTCGGACGATCCTTGTGCAAAAAGGAGATGCCGTTATTGAGGGCCAGCCAATAGCCGATATGGGCGAGACGTTGAAATTTGAAGTTCGGTTGTTCGGAAAACCTGTTGACCCGGAACTTTACCTGCCGCCATTCTGACCATCGATTGTTGGGCCAATTCATCTGGATGCCATTGATGTGGCGCAGGCAAGCCGCATACAGGTCTGATGCCCGTATACAGTGCCGCAATGCCGTCACCTTGAGAAGCATGGCCGCGTTGTCGATTCGTCCGGCGAGTTGCGACCGAACCATCGCAAAGACAACCACTTAGCCGTTTGATGGGTATTTTGATGGGTATTGCAAGTTGGTGAAATATTTTCCATATAAATCAACGACTTGCGCGTCATCCTGGCGGAAGCTGTGAGATTCGAACTCACGGAGGGGTTAACCCCTCGCCGGTTTTCAAGACCGGTGCCTTAAACCGCTCGGCCAAGCTTCCAATGGGCTGATTTTAGCCGGCTGCCAGCATCCCGCGGGTTTCGATGAACGCCACCACCTCGGCCAGCCCATCCTGGGTGCGCAGGTTGGTCATGACGAACGGCTTGAAGCCCTCGCCATTGCTGTTGGCGCGCATGCGCCGGGTGTCGGATTCCATCACCGACAGGTCGGCACCCACATAGGGAGCCAGATCGGTTTTGTTGATGATGAACAGGTCGCTTTTGGTGATGCCGGGGCCCCCCTTGCGCGGGATCTTCTCGCCGGCGGCGACATCGATCACGTAGATGGTGAGGTCGCTGAGCTCCGGGCTGAAGGTCGCAGCCAGGTTGTCGCCGCCGGACTCTATGAACACGATGTCGGCGTCGGGGAACTCGCCCAGCATGCGGTCGATGGCCTCCAGGTTGATCGACGCGTCTTCGCGGATGGCGGTGTGCGGGCAGCCGCCGGTCTCCACACCCATGATGCGCTCGGCCGGTAATGCGCCGCTGACGGTCAGAATGCGCTGGTCTTCCTTGGTGTAAATGTCGTTGGTGATGGCGACCAGGTCGTATTTGTCGCGCATCGCTTTGCACAACATTTCGAGCAGCGTGGTCTTGCCGGAGCCGACCGGCCCACCGATGCCCACGCGCAGTGGCGGCAGTTTGCGGGTGCGGTTGGCGATGTGGTGCAAGGCAGAGGAGGTTGCAGCGGTGGTGGTATTCATGATCGGAACAGTCGTGAGTATTGGGTTTCGTGTTGGGCCGACAAAATGGCCAGCATCGGCGCGAATGCCTGTCGGGTGTCGTCGTCGTGGGCGAGGGCTTCGGTGACTGCCTGCGGGATGCGTCGCACCAGATCTGCCAGGATGCGCTGGCCTGCGCTTTGGCCCAGAGGCACCGCCTTGACGGCCGCCTGCACCATGTTCTCGGCCCAGCCGAATGCGAAGCTGCTCAAGCAGTCGACGACCGGCGCGTGGGTGATCGATGCGGCCAGTGCGAAGGCGACCGGATAGGTGGGCGACGCGCAGGTGCGCGTCAACGCCAGCACGTCGGGGTTGCCCTCGTGCTGGTTGCGCAGCCAGTCCATCATCGAACGGCCCATTTGTTCGGTCTGCAGGCGCAGTTCGCTGCTCTCGCGGGTCTGCAGTACCCAGTCATTGAGCGCGCAAACCCGGTCCGGGTCGGCTAAGCGCCAGGCGGCGATGGCCTGCGCGACCAGTGCCATGTCGGCGCGCGCCAGGGCCAACTGCAGTTGATCCTGCAACCAGGCGCTGACATCCGGCATGCTGTGCAGGCCGGTGCGCTCGATGGCCGATTCCAGAACCTCCGAATACGAGAAGCCGCCGATGGGCAGGGCGGGGGAGGCCAGCCACATCAGCTGCAGGAACGCCGCCCGGTCCGCGGCGGCGGGAGCGGGCGACGGTGCTGGCAATGCCGATGCCGATGCCGATGCAGGTGGCGGTGTGGCCTCGGCACGCATCAATGGCCGTGGGAATGGCCGTGGCCATGCCCATCTTCATGGCGATGGCCATCGGAGGGCTTGCTCCCTTGTTCATGCCCGTGATCATGAGAGTGACCATGGTCATGCTTGTGTCCATCGTCATGGGCATGACCGTGCGCATGCCCTTGTGCCGAATAGGCGCCGCCTTCGGGTTCGAACGCCAACGTGTCCTCGCGCACGATCAGATGCATGGCGCGCAACATCTCGGCCAGCACATGGTCGGGTTCGATCTTGAGGTGGTCGGGTTTTAGTTCGATCGGCACATGCCGGTTGCCCAGGTGGTAGGCCGCGCGGGTGAGGTCGAAGGCGGTGCCGTGTTGCGGGCAATGGCTGATGTGCAGCACCGGCTGTTTGGCGGCGATCACGCGCACCAGCGAGCCGTCTTCCAGTACCAGCATGTCGCCGCCACGCACCACGGTGCCGCGCGGCAGGAACACGCCGAAGTTGCGGCCGCTAGAGTCGGTAGCGTCAAAGCGGCTTTTCTGGCGGATATCCCAGTCGAGCTCGATGGTCGGGGCGCGTTTGATCAGCACCGGGGCCAGGCCGGCGCTCTGCGGCATGCGTTTGTTGGCGGTCAGCATGGTGGTGTGGGTTGATTCAAAGTGGGGATGGCCATAATATAACGATTGTTATAACCACGTGGGAGTGCCATGTCAGTCGTGAAATTGACCCAAATAGGAAATTCGGTGGGCGTGATCCTGCCAAAGGAAGTGCTGGCGCGCATGAAAGTCGGGAAAGGCGACCATTTGTTCATGAGTGAGGCTGCCAACGGCGTGACCTTGTCGACGTACGATCCGGAATTTGAGGCACAGATGCTGCAGGCGCGCGGGATCATGAAAAAGCGCCGTGCCGTTCTGCGTGAGTTGGCCAAGTGACAGCGCGTTCCAAAGATTGGATCTGGATTCGGCAAGAGGTCTTGTTGACGGTGCATTCCGAGCAGCTGGCAGAGCATGGAGGCTTGCCAGGCGTTCGTGACGCCAATGGCCTCGCGTTGGCGACGGCGCGGGCGCAGCAACTTGCGCACTATGGCGCTGCGGACGCTGCCGACCTTGCTGCAGCCTATGGTTTTGGCATTGCGCGCAACCATCCGTTGATCGGCGGCAATAAACGAACGGCCTTCGTTGCCGTCGAACTTTTTCTGGCCTGCAACGGATTCGAACTGACCGCCGACGATGCGGACTGTGCCCTGACGATGCTCGGCGTCGCCGCAGGCGACATCACCGAGGTCGATTTCGCCACATGGTTGCGCGCACGCATCCAGCAGGCTTGAGGCAATCGGGCACATCACGCCTGTTCAGAACAAAAAATACCGCTGCGCCATCGGCAGCACGGTCGCAGCCTCGCAGGTCAGCAACACACCGTCGGCGCGCACCGCATACGTCTGCGCGTCCACCTCCATCGTCGGGGTGTAGTTGTTGTGCACCATGTGGCTCTTGCGCACGCTGCGGGTGCCACGCACCGCGCTGAGCGTCTTGGTCAGGCCGTAACGTGCGCCAATGCCGTCGGCCAGGCCGGCCTGCGATACGAAGGTCAGTGAACCCTTTGCGATGGCGCCGCCGAAGGCGCCGAACATCGGACGGTAATGCACCGGTTGCGGCGTCGGGATGCTGGCGTTCGGGTCACCCATGGCAGCCAATGCGATGGATCCACCCTTGACGATCAGTGCCGGCTTGACGCCGAAGAACGCGGGTTTCCAGACCACCAGGTCGGCCCATTTTCCGACTGCGATAGAGCCGACCTCATGCGCGATGCCGTGTGCCAGCGCCGGGTTGATGGTGTATTTGGCGATGTACCGCTTGACCCGGTTGTTGTCGTTGCGTTCCGGATCGCCTGGCAGTTTGCCGCGTTGCTGCAGCATCTTGTGCGCGGTCTGCCAGGTGCGCAGGATCACCTCGCCGACCCGTCCCATGGCCTGGCTGTCGCTGCTCATCATGCTGATGGCGCCCAGGTCGTGCAACACGTCTTCGGCCGCGATGGTTTCCTTGCGGATACGGCTTTCGGCAAACGCCAGGTCTTCGGCGATAGACGAATCCAGGTGGTGACAGACCATCAGCATGTCGACATGTTCGTCGAGCGTGTTGACGGTGTAGGGCATGGTTGGGTTGGTACTCGAGGGCAGGAAGTTGTCGTGCCCGACCACGCGCAAAATGTCGGGCGCATGGCCGCCGCCGGCGCCTTCGGTGTGGAAGGCGCACAGGGTCCGGCCCTTGGTGGCCGCGATGGTGTTCTCGACAAAACCCGATTCGTTCAGCGTGTCGGAGTGAATCGCCACCTGCACATCGGTCTCTTCGGCCACATCGAGGCAGTTGCTGATGGCCGACGGTGTCGTGCCCCAGTCCTCGTGCAGCTTGAGGCCGATAGCACCGGCCAGTACCTGTTCATGCAGCGCCTGCGGCAAGCTGGCATTGCCCTTGCCCAGGAACCCCAGGTTCATCGTGAAGGCGTCGGCCGACTGCAGCATGCGTTCGATATGCCAGGCGCCTGGTGTGCAGGTGGTGGCCAGGGTACCGGTGGCCGGGCCGGTTCCGCCGCCCAGCATGGTGGTAATGCCGCTGGCCAGTGCTTCATCGATCTGTTGCGGGCAGATGAAGTGAATGTGCGAGTCGATGCCACCGGCGGTGACGATATTGCCTTCACAGCTGATGATCTCGGTGCCCGGCCCGATGACGATATCGACGCCGCTCTGGGTGTCGGGATTGCCGGCCTTGCCGATAGCCACGATGCGTCCGTCCCGGAGTCCGATGTCGGCCTTGACGATGCCCCAATGGTCGATGATGAGCGCGTTCGTCATGACCGTGTCGACGGAGCCGCCTGCCGCCGGCCCGCTGCCGGCGCCGTCGCGCGAGCGCTGGCTTTGCGCCATGCCATCGCGAATCGTCTTGCCGCCACCGAACTTGACCTCTTCGCCATAACTGCCGGCGCGCAGCGTGTAATCGGCCTCGACTTCCACCCGCAAGTCGGTGTCGGCGAGTCGCAGCCTGTCGCCCACAGTGGGGCCGAACATTTCGGCGTAGGCACGCCGGTTGATTGTTGCCATCAATGGGTTCCTTGCGCCGCTGCGTCCAGCGGCCCGTTGATCTCGCCGCGAAAACCATAAACAGCCCGCAAGCCGGCATAGTCGAGCAACTCCACCGTGCGTTGCTGACCGGGCTCGAAACGAACCGCCGTGCCCGACGCGATGTTCAGCCGCATGCCACGCGCCGCGGTGCGATCGAACGTCAGCGCCGCATTGGTCTCGGCGAAGTGGTAGTGCGAACCGACCTGTATCGGACGGTCGCCGGTATTGCGCACCACCAGTGTGGTTGTGCGCCTTCCGGTGTTGATCGGGTGTTCGCCATCCTGCGGCAGCAGTTCGCCTGGAATCATGGCTTGCCGCCGCGTGAGAACCACAGCGCCAAGGCCACTGCGGCTGCAAGGCCGAGGAACCCCCAGACGTCGGTGGCATGCCAGTGGCCGCCAACAAGGCCGTGGCCGTCGTGCGCCAGTGCCGGGCCGGCCAGGGGTGCCAGCGCTACAACGGCCAATCGCCACAAGGATCGTGTGCTCATGTTTCGAACCCTCTGTGTCTGAGTACTAGATGATCGGTTGGTGAACGGTGACAAGCTTGCTGCCGTCCGGAAACGTGGCCTCCACCTGAATGTCCGGGATCATCTCGGCAATGCCGTCCATGACATCGTCGCGGCTCAATATGGTGCGACCCTCGCTCATCAGTTCGGCCACCGTCTTGCCATCGCGCGCGCCTTCCATCACGGCAGCGCTGATCAGCGCGATCGCCTCCGGGTAGTTCAGCTTGAGGCCGCGCGCCTTGCGACGCTCCGCCAGCAGGGCGGCAGTAAACAGCAGCAGTTTGTCTTTTTCGCGCGGGGTCAATTCCATGGTCTGTTCTCGTGGCGTAAATAGAGCGAGAACATGGTCACGCAAGTCGCGTGCCACCCAAAACCCTGCCTGTGCTCTTGGCGAAAGCGCGCGCACGCATGGCTGCGGTGCGCGTGCGACGTTTTGGTGCATCGCAGCCACCCCAAGACGGTGCTGCTGGTCTGTACGCTCCGCATCCGTCAATGGCGAACGCACCAAGAGACGCAAGCCGCAGGCAATTGTTTGCACTGGGTGATGCGAACGCGATGGCGGTGCATTGCGATAACTGGCACGCCATTTGCGTTGTCTCGATCAACCCAATTCCGGGCTTGGCTTTTTCATCGGAGAAACACATGCATCGTCGGACCCCGCTCAAACTCATCACCGCCTCCATCGCCCTGGGCTTTGGACTTGCAGGTTCCGCCATGGCCCAGTCGGGCAACACCATCAAGGTGGGTATTTTGCACAGCTTGTCGGGCACCATGGCCATCTCGGAGACCGTGTTGAAAGACACCGTGCTGATGGCCATCGACGAGATCAACGCCAAGGGTGGCGTGATGGGCAAGCAACTCGAACCGGTTGTGGTGGACCCCGCCTCCAACTGGCCGCTGTTTGCCGAGAAGACAAAGCAGTTGCTGGGCCAGGACAAGGTCGCAGTCATCTTCGGTTGCTGGACCTCGGTGTCGCGCAAGTCGGTGCTGCCGGTGGTCGAGGAGATGAACGGCCTGTTGTTCTACCCGGTGCAATACGAAGGTGAAGAACTGTCCAAGAACGTGTTTTACACCGGTGCGGCGCCGAACCAGCAGGCGATTCCCGCCGTGGACTACCTGATGAGCAAGGACGGCGGCGGTGCCAAGCGCTGGGTGCTGCTGGGTACCGACTATGTTTACCCCCGCACGACCAACAAGATCCTGCGCGCCTATCTGAAAAGCAAGGGTGTGAAAGATTCGGACATCGACGAAAAGTACACCCCGTTCGGCCATAGCGATTACCAGACCATCGTTGCCGACATCAAGAAGTTCTCCGCTGGCGGCAAGACCGCTGTGGTGTCCACCATCAACGGCGACTCCAATGTGCCGTTCTACAAGGAACTGGGCAATGCTGGCTTGAAGGCCAAGGACGTTCCGGTCGTCGCCTTCTCCGTCGGCGAGGAAGAACTGCGCGGCGTGGACGCCAAACCGCTGGTGGGCCACCTGGCGGCATGGAACTACTTCATGTCGATCAAGAACCCGACCAATGACGCCTTCATCAAGAAGTGGAGCGACTATGCCAAGGCCAAGGGTATCGCCGGTCACAAGGACAAGCCGCTGACCAACGACCCGATGGAAGCCACCTACATCGGCATCAACATGTGGAAGCAGGCAGTCGAGAAAGCCAAGTCGACCGATACCGACAAGGTAATCGCCGCGATGGCCGGCCAGACCTTTGCCGCGCCGTCGGGCATCGTGTCCAGGATGGACGAGAAGAACCACCACCTGCACAAGTCGGTGTTTATCGGCGAAATCAAGGCCGACGGTCAGTTCAACGTGGTGTGGAAGACGTCGGGTCCGGTCAAGGCCAAGCCATGGAGCCCGTACATCGAAGGCAACGACAAGAAGCCTGATGAGCCGGCGAAGATGGAAGTGGCCAAGAAGTAAGGCCACACGGCGGCGGGCTGCTCGATGCGGTCCGCCCGCCATTGCGTTACGGCTGGGGTACAAGCGCGAGCCGTAACGCAATGGACAGGTCAACAGCGGCGCTTTTCGCCCGCGCTTCGGAAGATGGCCGCCATCGACCGCAACCCACGAGGATCGACAGACTCATGACCGGACACCTGTTTCGGTGGTTTTACCTTGCATTTCTGATGGGGTGCACCACTGCCCAAGCGCTGACTGTCGAGCAGGCACGCGCCATTGCCGCCGGCGACACCGACGCCCGGATAGCCGCCATGAACCAGGCGCTGCCGCAGGCGAATGAGCGCACCGCGGTATTCCTGCAGGCGCTCGGCGAAGACGCGGTGAAGCTTGCCGGTGACGCGGTGTTCATCGTGCGCGACGGCAAGGCCGTTGATGCGGTGAGTGGTGCAGACGTCAGCTTGCCAGCCACTGCCGAGGACGCGATGGTGAACAACCGCATGCGCGGAGAGATCGATACCGCTTTGGCATCGATCAAATTGTTTTCCAGTGACGAGAAGGTGCGAGCGTCGGCGGTTCAGACCCTGCTTGGCGAGACCGACGAGAGCAAGTTGCCAATGGTACAAAAGGCCCTGGCAGCCGAAATGAACGCTGCGCTGCGCGAGCAACTGGAGATGGTGCAGGCGGCCATCTTGCTGAACAGCCCGCAAATTGCCAAGCGGCTCGAGGCGGCCCGCATGATGGCCGACGGGCGCAACCGCAATACCAAGACCGTGCTGTTGGAGCGCCTGCGCGTGGAGGAAGACGCGCAGGTCAAGGCCGCGTTGCAGGCCAGCCTGGCGACCGTCGAGGACCGACTGGCCTGGGGCAACCGTGTCGGCGCGATCTTCAGTGGCGTCAGCCTGGGCTCTATCTTGCTGCTGGTGGCGCTCGGTCTGGCCATCACATACGGCCTGATGGGCGTCATCAACATGGCCCATGGCGAACTGATGATGGTCGGGGCCTATGCCACCTATGTGGTGCAGGGTCTGTTCCAGAAATACCTGCCCGGTAGTTTCGACTGGTATCTGCTGGCGGCCGTGCCGGCCTCTTTCCTGGCCGCGGCACTGGTGGGCGCGGCGCTTGAGCGCGGTGTGATCCGTTATCTGTATGGCCGACCGCTGGAGACGCTGCTCGCCACCTGGGGTATCAGCCTGATGCTGATGCAACTCGCCCGCACCCTGTTCGGCGCACAGAACGTGACGGTCGAGAACCCGAACTGGATGAGTGGCGGCGTGCAGGTCATGGGCAATCTGAGTCTGCCGTTCAACCGGCTGGTGATCATCGGTTTCGCGTTCGCCGTGCTGTTCGCTGTGGCCTGGCTGATCGCACGCACCCGGCTCGGCTTGTTCGTGCGCGGCGTGACCCAGAACCGCCCCATTGCAGCGTGTATGGGTGTGAACACGGCGCGCGTCGACACCTATGCGTTCGCGTTGGGTTCGGGCATTGCCGGGTTGGCCGGATGCGCGCTCAGCCAGATCGGCAACGTCGGGCCAGATCTCGGCCAGAGTTATATTGTCGACGCCTTCCTGGTGGTGGTACTCGGCGGCGTCGGGCAATTGGCGGGTACCGTTTATGCCGCACTCGGCCTGGGCCTGCTGAACAAGTTCATCGAGGGTTGGGCAGGCGCGGTGCTGGCCAAGATCGCGGTGCTGGTGTTCATCATCGTCTTCATCCAGAAGCGGCCGCAAGGCATCTTCGCGATGAAGGGTCGCAGCGCGGAGGCATGACCATGAAGACCAATGATGGCGTCGTGGTGCAAGCCGATCCCGTGCAGCGACCCAATGTGCAATTGCCCGCGCGCAGCCCACTGCTGACACGCGCTGGCTGGAGCGCGTTTGTCATCGCTGCGTTGCTGGTGTGCGTGCTCGCGCCGCTGCTCAACCTGGTGGTTGCGCCGGACAGCGCGTTGTACATGAGCGACTACATGGTGGCGTTGCTGGGCAAGATCATGTGTTACGCGATTCTGGCGCTGGCGATGGACCTGATCTGGGGCTACACCGGCATCCTGAGCCTGGGTCACGGCCTGTTCTTCGCGCTCGGCGGATACGTGATGGGCATGTACCTGATGCGCCAGATCGGCCGCGAGGGCAACTACAAGAGCGAACTTCCGGACTTCATGGTGTTCCTGGACTGGAAGGAAATGCCGTGGCAATGGGCGCTGAGCGACAGCTTCATCGCCACCGTGCTGCTGGTGGTGCTGGTGCCCGGTCTGGTGGCGTTTGTGTTCGGCTACTTCGCGTTTCGCTCGCGTATCAAGGGCGTGTATTTCTCTATCATCACGCAAGCCATGACCTTTGCGGCGATGCTGCTGTTCTTTCGCAACGAGACCGGTTTCGGTGGCAACAATGGTTTTACCGACTTCAAGCGCATCCTCGGCATCGCGATAGCGACACCGGGCATGCGCATGTTCCTGTTTGTGTTGACCGGGTGCACCTTGCTGGGCTTTTTCCTGATGGCGCGCTGGCTGGTGCGGGCCAAGTTCGGGCGGGTGTTGCAGGCGATCCGCGACGGTGAGTCGCGGGTGATGTTCTGCGGTTATTCGCCGGTGGGCTACAAACTGGCGATCTGGACCATCTCCGCCATGATGTGTGGTGTTGCCGGCGCCTTGTACGTGCCGCAGGTCGGCATCATCAATCCGAGCGAGATGAGCCCGGCCAACTCGATCGAGATCGCGATCTGGGCCGCGGTCGGTGGGCGTGCGAGCCTGATCGGCCCGATCATCGGGGCGTTCGTTGTCAGCGGCGCCAAGAGCTGGCTGACGGTGGCCTATCCCGAGTTCTGGCTGTATTTTCTGGGGGCTTTGTTCATTGCCGTCACGTTGTTCCTGCCCAATGGCATCGTCGGCCTGGCCCGGCGCTGGAAGGGGGCCGGCAAATGACACCCGACCTGATGGAGGAAGGCGCACAACGGCGCGAACAGTTCGCGGCCACGGTGGCCAGCGGCAAGACCGAGTCGGGCGGACGTCAGGCCGGTTTCTCGCGTATCGCCACGCCGGGCGAAGTCGACCTCACCCATGGACGCATCCTGTACCTGGAAGACGTGAGTGTCAGTTTCGACGGCTTCAAGGCGATCAACAATCTGTCGCTCGATATTGCACCCGGCGAGTTGCGCTGCATCATCGGCCCCAACGGCGCCGGCAAGACGACGATGATGGACATCATCACCGGCAAGACCCGGCCTGATGCCGGCACGGTCTTTTTTGGCAGCACCATCGACCTGTTGCGCTACAACGAACCGCAGATCGCGCAGATGGGCATCGGGCGCAAGTTCCAGAAACCCACGGTGTTCGAACAACTCACGGTGTTCGAGAACCTGGAACTGGCGCTCAAGACCGACAAGGGTGTTGCCGCTGCAATGTTGTTCCGGCTCGACTCGGCGCAGGGTGACCATCTGGCCGAATTGCTGCACACCATTCACCTGGCCGACGACGTGAACCGGTTGGCGGGCAACCTCAGCCATGGCCAGAAGCAGTGGCTGGAGATCGGCATGTTGCTGGTGCAGGAGCCCAAACTGCTGCTGCTCGACGAGCCGGTGGCGGGCATGACCGACGAAGAGACCGAACGCACGGCCGAGTTGTTTCTCTCGCTCAAGGGCAAACATTCGCTGATGGTGGTGGAGCACGACATGAGCTTCATCAGGGCGATCTCGGAGATCGTGACGGTGTTGTGCGACGGATCGGTGCTGGCGCAGGGCACGCTGGATCAGGTGCAGGCCAACGACAGGGTGATCGAGGTGTATCTTGGACGATGACATGAATTCCGGCAAAGCGGTTGCCGAGCGGGAGCTACCGGTTCCGCCACCTGCGACAGCAGATGCTGTGCTCGATGTACGCGACGTCAACCAGTATTACGGCGGCTCGCATATCCTGCGGGGCGTCAGCCTGCAGGTGCACCTGGGCAAAGTCACGGTGTTGCTGGGTCGCAATGGCGTGGGCAAGACCACGCTGCTCAAGTCGCTGATGGGGCTGGTGCCGGTCCGCAGCGGAACCATGACCTTCGATGGCCGGCCGATCCAGGGCGCAACACCCTTTGCCAGGGCGCGCGCCGGCATCGGGTTCGTGCCGCAGGGGCGAGAGATTTTCGCGCGCCTGACGGTCGAGGAGAACCTGCGCATGGGCCTGGCCTACAAAAGCGCGAGCACACCGATCGATCCGGAGTTGTACGAGTTGTTTCCGGTGCTCAAGCAGATGCTGCAGCGCCGCGGCGGCGACCTGTCCGGCGGGCAGCAGCAGCAACTGGCAATTGCGCGCGCGCTGGCGGCGCGTCCCAGGCTGCTGATCCTGGACGAGCCGACCGAAGGCATTCAGCCGAGCATCATCAAGGACATCGGCCGCGTCATCCGCATGCTGGCCAACCGCGGCACGATGGCGATCCTGCTGGTCGAGCAGTATTACGACTTTGCGCAGGAGCTGGCTGACGACTATCTGGTGATGCAACGCGGCCAGTTCATCGCCCGCGGTGCGGGAGCCGACATGCAGGCCAACGGCGTGCGGGAGCTGGTGGCGATCTGAGCGTGCCGCCTGCGTGGCGGGTTGTGCGCCAGCGACGCTGAATATGCGGCGAGTCCCGGCGGCGGCTCAGGTGGCCCAGATGCGAGGAGAGTGTTCGTCCAGCGCCCATGCCTCCCGGCGCCAGGCGGCGCGCAACTGGCGCAGCAGGTCCATCGCCGGCTCCACCAGCGGGGCCAGCACGCGGACCAGCACGACATGGTTGTTCGGGCTGGTTGCGCCGGCCTGCGCGTGCAACGGGTGCGCGTCAATGATGCCCCGGGCGCTGTCAAGGAGCTGCTGCATCCGCCGGCGCTCCAGCGCCTGGCCGCAGCAGAAAAAAACCGTCGCCATACACGCATGGCCTGCCAGACCGAGCGGCCCATGCATCAGGCGCTGGTCGAGCGCGTCGATTCGCCCGCGTTCAAGCCACGCGCCAGCGAGTTCGATATGTTGCAGCAGACTCCCTTTGTCGAACGGTTGGTCTGCAGCGGGTAGTCCCAGCGCAGTGACGTCCCAGCCGATCAGTTCGGCACCCGGTGCGAGCTCCATCTGCAACCGGTTCTCGGCCAGGCATCCGCTGTAGCAGATGGCCTCTAACGGCAGCCATTCCAGGCGTGCACCCGGCTCCAGCCGGATCCGGGTATGTTGCAGCCCCGGCTCACCCAGCGACTTGTAGAAGCGTGTGGCGCCGGGTGTGGTGACCAGCCCGTGAGCTTTGTGGCCGGCAGAGATCGTGATCTCAAGCGTGTCGCCGCCGACGATACCGCCTGGCGGGTGTACCAGCACGTTGTGGCAGATGGCCTCGCCCTCCGGGTACAAGCTGTGCAGAATTCGCAGCGGACCCTTGTGCGTATGGCGCACCACGGTGCGTGATGTGTCGTGGGTGTAGGCCAGATCGAGCCGTGCGTGCCATACCATGTCTGAAGTGTAGACGGCTGGCGTCGCAGGCACACCACATCGCCGGCGTACCGTTCGGCGTCCATGGCACACTCTGCGCCTTGCTGCCGAGTGGCCGGGTTATTTGATCCGGCGCGCCGTCAGCCTGGAGCCGCCGTGACCGAATCAACTGAATCCATTTCCGACACCGATACATCGCCCGGTCTGCGGGTGCGCGCCTTCAATTGCCAGTGTGGCAGCCCGATCTTCTTTCTCAACAGCATCTGCCTGGCATGCCAGACGCCGCTGGGTTATGAGCCGTTGGTGGCGCGACTGTTGCCGCTCGAGGCGACGGACGAACCTGACGTATGGGTCGAGTGGCAAACCACCGGGGCGCGTTATCGGCGTTGTGCCAATCTGCACACACCGGCGGCTTGCAACTGGCTGGTGCCGGTTGACGAGGTCGAGGCCCAGGACGGCCTGTGCCGTGCCTGCCGGCTGAATCACTTCATCCCCGACCTGAACGATCCGAAGCATCCGGACAACGGCGAACTGTGGGGGCGCATTGAGCTGGCCAAACGCCGTCTGGTGTCTGCACTGCTGGTCATGGGGCTGCCGGTGGCGTCGCGCGAGACCGAAGATCCCGAACGGGGTCTGATGTTCGATTTCCTGCGCGCAGTCAAAGGCGGGGAGCCCATCTTTACGGGCCATGGCAATGGCGTGATCACGATCAATATCGTCGAGGCCGACGATGTCCACCGCGAACGGGCGCGGACCAACATGAACGAGCGGTATCGCACGCTGGTAGGCCATATGCGCCACGAGGTCGGTCACTACTACTGGGATCGGCTGATTGCCGATAGCCATTGGCTGGAGGGTTTTCGTGCGCTGTTCGGGGACGAAACCCAGGACTATGGGGAAAGCCTCAAGCGACATTACGAGACCGGCGCGCCAGCGGACTGGCCAAACGGCTACGTCAGCGCGTATGCCACGTCGCATCCGTGGGAGGACTGGGCCGAATGCTGGGCCCACTACATGCACATGAGCGACATGGTGGACACCGCCACCAGTTACGGCCTGTCCATTGACCAGAGCCGGCTGGAGTTCACGCCGTTCACGCGCGAGGTGCTGTTCCAGCAAAACCACCCCGATGCCGATCGCTACCTGGCGTTCGTGAACCACTGGGTGCAGTTGACGATGCTGATGAACGGTATGGCCCGCGCGATGGGGCAACCGGATATCTACCCGTTCGTGATGGCGCATTTGGTCGTGGCCAAGCTGCACTTCATCCATCTGGTGGTCAGTGGCGAGCGGAACCAGGTCGATGGCCCTGAGACGCCTGTGCGACTTGATTCGCAGTCGCATCCGCAGGGTCAGTCGCAGTGGCAGTCGTAAAACCGGAGCGCCCGCACTTGTGCGGGGCCGGCGATCCGGACGTCTGGGCGCGGCCGGACCGTCCGGCGGTCAGATGTTCTGCGAGCCGCGGTGCGCCCAGCCTGTGGTGTGTTTCTCCACATAACTGAACAACTCGTACATCGCCATCGCCATGGCGCCGATCACGACCAGACCGGCGAACGCCAACGCCATGCGCTGCTGTGAGCCGGCGCTTTGCATCAGGTAGCCGATGCCGGAGTCGCCGGCCGTCATCTCGGCCAGCACGGTGCCTACAAACGCCAGCGTGATGGCGACCTTGAGCGAGGCGAACACATAGGGCATGGAACGCGGCAAGCCGACTTTCATCAGCACGTCGCGCCGTTTGGCGCCCAGTACCCGCAACACGTCTTCGAGCTCGGGCTCCAGCGTGGCCAGGCCGGTGGCCATGTTGACCATGATGGGGAAAAACGAGATCAGGAACGCGGTCAGGATGCCCGGCCCGATACCGATGCCGAACCACACCACCAGGATCGGCACCACCGCCGCCTTGGGCACCGCGTTGAAGGCCACCAGCAGTGGAAACAGCGCTGCATAGGCCAACCGCGTCGAGCCGACCAGGAAACCGAGCAACACGCCGACCACGATCGACAGCGCGAAACCCACCATCGTGACCCAGAAGGTCTGCCAGGCGGCTATTGCGATCGGACCGGTGAATTCGGCCAGCGCACCGGCGATCGCCAGCGGGGTCGGGAAAATGAATTCGGGGACGTCGAACACCATGCAGATCGCCTGCCAAATGGCGATGATCGCCGCCAGCAGGACGAATGGCGCCCAGCGTTCCGTTTGTGCAGGATTCATGGCTTTGTCTCTGTGGCGCTGGCCCGGCCCGGCCTGCGGATGGCGCCAATATGGCTGCGCAACTCGTGCACGATGTCGCTGAAGGCGCTGGTGTAGGTGACCTCGAGGTCGCGGTCCTGGGGCAGGTCGATCTCCTTGCGCACCACGAAACGCCCCGGGCTTTTGCTCATGACGTAGACGGTATCGGCCAGGAACACCGATTCACGCAGGTCATGGGTCACCAGTACCACGTTGAAACGCTGCTCGAGCCACAACTCGCGCAGGATCGACCAGAGCTCTTCGCGGGTGAAAGCGTCCAGCGCACCGAACGGTTCGTCGAGTAACAGCATGCGCGGCTCGTGGATGAGCGCGCGGCAGATGCTCACGCGCTGCTGCATGCCGCCGGACAACTGCCATGGGAACTGGTCGGCGTATCCGTTCAGTCCCACGCGGTCGAGTAACTTGCGCGCGCGCTCGGCATATTGCGCCCGGTCGCGCTTGAAATTGCTGCGGTAGGGCTCGACGATCTCCAGCGGCAGCAGCACGTTGTCGAGCGTGGTGCGCCAGGGCAGCAATGACGGCGCCTGGAACGCCATGCCCGAAATCTTGAGCGGCCCGGTGACCGGCTTGCCGTCGATCAGGATCCGGCCGCGCGAGGGCATGCGCAGGCCGGTCGTGAGTTTCATGAAGGTGGATTTGCCGCAACCCGATGGTCCGACGATGGCAATGAACTCACCTTCGCGCACCTGCAGGTTAATGGCCTCGACGGCGAACTGCTGTTGTGCCAGAAGTTCGCTGTTGTAGGCCAGCCAGACGTCCTGAAAATCGACAAAGGCTGCCCCGGTGGGCGCCACCGTGCCTTGAGGTTGCATGCCTACTTGCGCGCTGGCAGGATGTTCAGTTCGGCTGCGCTGGGCAAAAAGGAACCGTCCCAGACTGCGGTCGGGTCGACCCGGGTCTTGGTGTTGAACGCGTCCGACACCTGGCTCGCCATCAGCGACAGGCGTGGGCCCTTGACCTGGCCAAACCCTTCGGCCCGGGCGTCCGGGCTGTTCACGACGGTGTCGATGGCCAGACGCAAGCGGCGCTGCTCGAGTGCCACGTTGATGATGCCGTCGCGTTCCTTCACATAGGCGATGGCGGCTTCGGGCTTGGCGATGACGTCGCGCGCGCCCTTGGTGAACGCCTGCAGGAATGCCTTGACGGCTGCCGGATTGTCCTTGAGCAACTTGGGCGAGACGATGATGGCATTGCCATACAGCTTCACGCCGTTGTCGGCATACGGCAGCACCACCACGTCGGCGGCCTTGACGCCGCGCGCCTCCAGGTTCAGCAGCGAGGTGAAGGTGAAGCCGGTGATGGCGTCCACGTCGCCGCGCGCGAGCATGGTCTCGCGCAGTGCCGGGTCCATCGCGGTCCACTGCACGGCGGCCACACCATTGGCCTTCTGGAAGATCGGGAACGCGCGACGGCCGGCGTCGAACACCGGAGCGCCCAGTTTCTTGCCGTTCAGGTCGGCTGGGGTCTTGATGCCGGAACTCTTCAGTGCCATGACCGAGGCCGGCGTATTGTTGTAGACCATCATCACGGCCACCGGCTTGTTGGGCGCGTCCGGGTTGTTGGCATGAAATTCCATCAGCGCGGCCAGGTCGGCGAAACCCATGTCGTAGGTGCCGGCGGCAACACGGGTGACCGCGCCGCCGGAGCCGTTGCCGGCGTCGATGGACACATCGAGCTTGGCGTCCTTGAAGTAGCCCTTGGCCACTGGCGTCAGGAACAGCGCCGAGGGGCCCTCGAAGCGCCAGTCCAGGATGAACTTGATGGCAGTCTGGGCTTGCGCCATGGAACTGGCTGCGACCAGCACCAGGGCTGGCGCGAGGCGGGTGATAATTTTTGTGATCATGGTCATGGTCATGTGCGTGCTCGGTAAGGGGTCGAAAAAGCCGTCTGGCTGGGTCAAAGCGGCGTGCAAGAACGGTGCCAGCCCCGTCGCCTGCCAGCATGCGCGAACCCTGCATTATGGCGATGTCGTTGGCACACGCCGGCGTGAACGGGCCTGCCCTGGGTGGTGCCGAACCGGCGCACGCATCAAGGCCGGTGAGAAATCTACAGGGTTTCGGGTGACTGCACCGCGGTGACCACGGTCTGCTGCTGGCCGTCGCGCTCACGCGTGCGCAACCACCAGACCATGCCCTTGCGCACCGGGCAGGCCGGATGCAACAGCGGCAGCAGGTGGGCGATGGTCTCTCCGAGCACCGGTTGGTGCCCGACGATCAGCACCGCATTTTTGGCGTGGGGCCACTGGGCCGCCTCCAGCACCTGTGCGACGGTGGCGTCCGGCGCCAGCTCGGTGCGGACCTTGTATTTGCGCCCCAGGGCAAGCGCCGTCTGCTCACAGCGCCGCGCCGGACTGGTCAGGATGCGGGTGCCCTCGGGCAATTGCCGATCCAGCCAGCCGGCGACCCGGGCGGCCTGCTTGACGCCGCGCGGAGTCAACACGCGGTTGAGGTCATCAATGCTCTCGTCGGAGTCTTCGGCATCGGCATGCCGCCACAAAATCAGGTCCATTCGACTTCCTTGTGTGTGGGCGCGCCATACCGAACCATCAGCGCGTCCTGCATACCCGGGCTCTCGCCCGCAGCGTTGGGTTGGACACGCCAGTAGTTGCCGTCGGCCGACAGCAGCCAGGCGTCGCGGTGGTCATACAGGCTGGCCACTAGGCATTCGTCGATGATGCGCTGGCGCAACGTCGGATCCTCGATCGGCCAGGCCAGTTCGATCCGGCGCAGCATGTTGCGGTTCATCCAGTCGGCGCTGGACAGATACAGCTGCTCCTTGTCTTTGACGCGGAAATAGAACACCCGCGAGTGCTCCAGGAAGCGGCCGATGATGGAGCGCACGCGAATGTTGTCGGTCAGGCCGGCAATTTCGGGCGGCAGCATGCAGGCGCCGCGCACGATCAGGTCGATGCGCGCGCCGCGTTGCCCGGCGCGGGCCAGCGCCATCGTCAGCGCCTCGTCGGTCAATGCGTTCATCTTGAGCACGATGCGGGCATCCTCGCCGCGTTCGGCGGCGGCGCCGACCTGTTCAATTTGCTCGATGAATCGGCGTTGCAGGTGAAACGGCGCCATCCAGACCTTGTTCAGGCGCGGCAACCGGCTCTGGCTGGCCAGATGCAGAAACACATGCTCGATATCGGCCGTCAATGCGGGGTCGGCGCTCAGATGGCCGATGTCGGTGTACAGCCGGGCGGTGCGCACGTTGTAGTTGCCGGTGGACAGGTGCACATAGCGCACCAGCCTGCCTTTTTCCCGGCGTGTGATGAGCAGCATCTTGCCGTGTGTCTTGAGGCCGACCACGCCATACACCACTTGCGCACCGACCGCCTCCAGGCGTTCGGCCCAGTTGATGTTGGCCTCTTCGTCGAATCGCGCCTTGAGCTCGACCACGGCGGTGACCTCCTTGCCACGGCGCACCGCCTCGCACAGCAGGTCCATGAGTTCCGGGTCGGGCCCGGTGCGGTAGATTGTCTGCTTGATGGCGAGTACGTCGGGGTCATGTACGGCCTCGCGCAGGAAATCGGCCACCAGTGAAAAACTCTCGTACGGATGGTGCAGCAGGATGTCTCCTTTTTGTAGCCGTTCGAACAGCGACTCGTTGTGCTGCACCTGTTGCGGGTTGGCCGGTATGTACGGGGTGAACTGCAGGTGGGGTGCCCCGACCAGGTCGATCAGTTGCTGCAAGCGCACCAGATTGACCGGACCGTGTACCCGGTACAGCGCCTCAGGGGGCAGGTTGAACTGGCGCAGCAGGAAGTCGGCCAGGTAGTCCGAGCACCCGGCGGCGACCTCCAGTCGGACCGCCTGGCCGTAGTGGCGCTGCTGCAGGCCCAGTCGCATCGCCGTGCGCAGGTTGCGCACGTCGTCCTCGTCCACCGCCAGATCGGAGTGGCGGGTCACCCTGAACTGCGAGAACTGGCCCACCTGGCGCCCGGGAAAAAGACTGTGCAGATGGGCGCGAATCACGCTGGACAGCGACACCAGCGCTGCCTTGCCACCGGAGACCTTGGCCGGCATGCGGATCAGCCGGGGCAACACGCGGGGCACCTTGACGATGGCGATCTCGTTCTCGCGCCCGAATGCGTCCTTGCCGCTGAGCCGGGCAATGAAATTGAGGGTCTTGTTGGCCACCTGCGGGAACGGATGGGCGGGGTCGAGGCTGACTGGAATCAGCAGCGGGCGCACCTCACGCTCAAAGTAGGCATGGACCCATCGGGTCTGGGCCGGTGTGCGGTCGCTGAAGCCGATAATCTCGATGCCGTCGCGCGCGAAGGCCGGCATGAATGCGTCGTTGTACAGCGCGTACTGGCGGTCCACCAGAGTGTGGGCGGACCGCGAGAGCGCCGTGAACGATTCCATGCTGGTCACGCCCTTGCTCGCCCCGCTTTGATGCGCCTGCAAATGCGCCGCCATACGCACCTCGAAGAATTCGTCGAGATTGGACGACACGATGCACAGGTAGCGCAGCCGCTCCAGCAGTGGCACGTCGGGGCGATGCGCCCAGTCCAGTACCCGCTCGTTGAACGCCAGGATGCTGTGGTCGCGGTCCAGGAACGGGATGCGTTGCGCGCGGTCGGGGGTTGGGGCCGTGGAGCTCATGGATGAAACAATAGGAGTTGTCGAGTATTCAGCGCAATCATGACAGCGTCGTGACAGTCTTGTGCAAGGCCGCCCTGTCGTGTGCGATTACCAGATGCGATGCGACCCGATGTGCCGCTGCAGTCCCGTCCCGGGTCAGTGACGCACACGCCCCCGCGCTGCTGCGCCAGCACTGCGTACTACGGTGCCTTGTGGCGACCTGGCGACCCGGCGGCTCATGCGTTCAGGAAGTGATTGCGGTACCGCGCCGGCAGGTCTGCGATACGCAGCATCATCGGCAGGTCGGCGGTGTTGAAATCGGGATCCCATGCCGGCGGGCCCAGCACCTTGGCCCCGAGGCGCAGGTAGGCCCGGATCAGCGCTGGTGGTTGCACATCGAGGTTGCCGTCGAGATCGTCGACCGGCAATGGCAATCGTGGCCGCACCTGCCATGCGATGGAGGCCAGGTGACGTGTGCGCACCTGCTTCCAGATGCTGGCCGCAGCATGGCCGCCACCGATGAAGCCAGTGGCCGCGTTGTGTTGCATCGGGATGCTGGCGCAGCCGATCATGGTGTCGAGTTGGTTGTCCACCATGAAGGCGGCCAGTGCGCCCCACAGCGCCATGATGACTCTGCCCTGGCGATGGTCGCGGTGCACACAGCTGCGTCCGATCTCGACCATGTTCCCGCGCAGGCTGCGCAGGCGGGTCAGGTCGAATTCGGTGTCGCTGTAGGTGCTGCCGATGCGCCGGGCCTGGGCCGGCGTCAACACCCGGTAGGTCCCCAGTACCTTGGCGGTGGTGGCGTCGCGCACCAGCAGGTGCTCGCAGAAATCGTCGAAGATGTCGATGTCATGGCCGGGTAGGCGGGTCTCGAGCCGGGCACCCATTTCGCCCGAGAAGACCTCGAAACGCAGGCGCTGTGCCTCGCGTACTTCATCCTGGTGCCGTGCCCAGGTGACCTGGATGGATTCGGTGGCGTTAGTCGCGTCGCAAGGCAATACGCGCTGCGGATTGAGCGCCTGCGCGCCGGCGGGTTGTGGTTGCAGCACCAGCACGCGGCTGGCAGACCGGTCGGTTTCGTTCAATGCGTGGCTCCCTTTGTCGTCAAGTGGATGCCGCGGACCCAGTGTCTCGGGGCATGACGAGGAGTGTGGACCGCGCCTGTGACACCCACAAGGCAGCCCGATGGCAGTTGTGTGACAAGGGTTCCGGCGGCGTCACCGCCGCGGGGCTCCGGCTCCGGCGCCGGCGCCCGGATCTGGTTGCGTGCGGGCCGACCCGCAGCGCTGTCGGACCGACGCCGCTCAGCGCAGGCCGTAGCGGCCCAGTTTGTGGGCCAGTTCGATGGCCGAGTCCACTGCCAGTTTCTCGAAGATGTTGGCACGGTGGAATTCGATCGTGCGCGGCGTCACGCCCAGGTGGTCGGCAATGGTCTTGTTGTAGTGCCCCAGTATCAGTTCGTCCAGCACCTCGAGTTCACGCGGGCTCAGGTTGGACAGCGCCATGCGCAGCCGCTGCTGTTCGGCCGACTGGTCTACCAGGGCGTGCGCCTCGGCCAGCGCCTTTTCGACCTTGTCGACCAGCACGTTGTTCTGGAACGGCTTTTCCAGAAAGTCCCAGGCGCCATTCTTGACCGCGGTCACCGCCATGCTCACGTCGCCGTGACCGGTCAGGAACAGCACCGGCCATGGGCAGGCCAGCTCCTTGAGACGCTCGAAGGTCGAGAGTCCCGAGGTGGGCGCCATGCGGATGTCCAGCAGAACCACTGCATGGTCCCAATGCGCGGCCTGTGCCTGCGCCATCTGCAGGAACGCGTCGCCGCCGGGCCACACTGCCACGGTGTGGCCGCGGGAATCGAACAGCCAGGACAAGGCATCGCGGAAATCGGCGTCATCGTCGACGACATGGATTCGGGCATTCACGACGTCAGTTCCTCCGACTGCGTGCTTGCATGCGTGGCCGTGTCAGCCAGCAGCAACCACAAGGTGAAGCGCGCGCCGCCGAGCTCCGGGTCACGGGCCACGTCGATGCGCCCACGGTGCGCCTCGATGACCGACCGGCAGATAGCCAGACCCATGCCCATGGCGGTGCTGTCGTCCCTGGCGCTGAAAAACGCGGTGAAGATGTGCGCGATCTGGTGATCACCGATGCCGGGACCGCTGTCGGCCACGACGATGCCCGCCATGCCCGATGTGGCATCCATGGTGATGCGTACCCGGGCAGGTGGCTTGCCGCAGTGCGCCCAGTGCTCGGCGTTGAGCAACAGGTTGAGCACCGCATGCTCGAGCAGCAGGGCGTCCGCTTCGACCCAGACCGGCGTATCGACCAGCACAACGTCGACCTGGGTATCGGGCGGGGTGGGGCGGTTGCGCATGATCCGGCGCAACAGGGCCACCAGGTCGACCCGTGTGGGCGACAACTCGCGACGCTGCGCAAACGCGTTCACCCGCTGGATGATCTGGCCGCATTTCTCGGCCAATCGCTCCATGCGGTGGGTGATCGGCGCCACTTCGGTCAGTGTGATCTGACCGGCGCGCAACCGGTTGCCCAGGCCGGTGGCGAAACCGCTCAGCGCGCCCAGCGGTTGATTGAGCTCATGCGCGAGCGTGGATGCAACCTCGCCGATAGCCACCAGCCGCCCGGACGCCTCCATCCGTTCCTGCTGTCGTGTGGCCATGCGTTGTGCCTGCTTGCGTTCGCTGATGTCAAGCACGGAACTCATCCAGCCCAGTTGCGGCCCATGTACCGCGGTCAGCGGTGCCTCATGCACCAGTACGTCGACGACATGTCCGTCGCGGTGCTGGAACTGGAGCTCGACGCCGGAAGGCTCGGCGGTGCGGGCTATCAGGCGCTCGGTGACCGGCTGCGGGTTTTCCACCGTACCCTGGGACCAGTAGGGCAGTGGTGGTGAGCGGCCGACGAGTTCGTCGGCGCCGTAACCCACGATGCGGCAGAACGCCTGATTGACATACAGAATGCGGCCCTGCAGGTCCCATGCCCGCAGGCCGACGGTGAGCGAGTTTTCCATCGCCCGGCGCAAGGCCACCTGCGACTGCAACTGGGCCTCCACCCGCTGGCGCTTGACGAAGTCGCGGCGCAGTGCGAACAGGCTGGCCAGCATGCCCAGCAGGAACAGCAGCGCCACGGCAAGAAATGCGCGCGGCACGTTAGCCGGCCGGGAGTCCACCGATGTCACCAGCACGGCCAGGTCGATGCCAGTCAGGTTCATCGGCGACAGATAGGCACGCGGCGCCGCCGAGGTGCGGGCCGGTTCGGCCTGGTTCGCAGTCAGCTGCAGTTGATGGTTCTGTTTGAACCAGGGCGGCACCAGCCGTTCAATCGCGGTAGACAGCGCTATGGCGGCCACATAGTTGCCAACGAATTCGCCGCGCTCGAACGCGGGAACCGCCAACCAGATGACATCGCCGACCGTTCCGTCGTCGTCGTGCATAGGGCCCGCGTAGCTGGCCCGGCGCAGGCCGCGTGCGATGTCTTGCATCGCGTCGAGCGCGCTGGCGTTGTCGCCATGGCGCATGCTGTCGTCGCGCAGCCGCTCCAGACCGGGCGGCGGATCGCCATGGCCGGCCGTACCCAGCCAGCCGCGTGCCAGCAATACGCCCGGCTCCGACCACAACAGACCGCCAGGACGCTGCTTGGCTGCCTCGGCGCCAGCCAGGGTATCGCCGTGGCTCCTGGCCTGTGAACGCAGGTCGTCTTCCAGTCGCCTGAAATGAAACGCCATGCTTTGCTCGAGCCACTGTGCGTCGGCGATGTTCTGGCGCGCGTCCTCGTCGATCTCGAAATTCTGCAGGTACAGCACCAGGGCCACGACCGATGCCACCAGCATTGCCAGGAATCCGAGCAACCACAACTGGGTGCGCAGATGGCGACCGGCCTGGGGCTCGTGCGCTTGCGCGAGTGACGCGAAATCGAAGGTGGTTTCGCCGGCAGCGGGTTTCATGGTTGTGCAGTATGCGGCAATGGCGCGTGGGTCGCTGGCGGCGATGCGGCCAGGGTCCATGGATAGCGACTAGGATAACGGCCATGTTCTCCGGTGTGCAAAATGCCCTGCGCTCGGTGCCGCTGCTGCTGGCCCTGGCGGTGGTGTGCCTGTCGTGGTCAGCTGCAGCGCAAGCCGAACTGGTGATCCGGTTTTCGCATGTGGTGGCGCGCGATACCCCCAAGGGGCTGGCGGTCGAGCGCTTCCGGCAACTGGTGGAAAAGGCATCGGGCGGCACTATCCGTGTTGCCGTTTATCCGGCAGCGCGCCTGTACGGTGATCTTGACGAAATGGAGGCGATGCGCCTGGGCGCGGTGGAGATGCTCGCCCCATCGTTGTCCAAGTTCGGTCGCATCGGCTTTCCGGAGTTCGAGTTGTTCGATCTGCCCTTTCTGTTCGAACAACTGTCGGACGTGAGGCGCATTACCCAGGGCCCGATCGGCCAGCGCCTGCTGGGTTCGCTGGAACGCCACGGAATGGTCGGACTGGGATTTTTCGACAATGGGTTCAAGCAGATGAGCGCCAACCGGCCGCTGCTGGCGCCGTCCGACTTCCAGGGTTTGCGCATGCGCGTGCAGTCGTCACGGGTGATTGCGGCGCAGTTCCGGGCGCTGGGCGCGCGTCCGGTTGTACTGGCGTTCAGCGAGACCCGGCGGGCGCTGGCCACGGGGGTGGTCGATGGCACGGAAAACCCGGTGTCGAACTTCTGGACCCAGCAGATGCACGAGGTGCAGACCGACCTCAGCCTGACCAACCATGGATACCTGGGCTATGCCGTGGTGGCGAATCAGCGCTTCTGGGACAGCCTGACGCCGTCGCAGCGGCAACTGGTGGCGCGGGCGATGCGCGAGGCGCTGGCCTACGGCAATGCCATTGCCGACGTGGAAAACGCCCGGGCACTGCAGGCCTTGCGTGCGACCGGCACGACGCGGGTGCATGCACTGACTGAGCCCCAGCGTGCGCAACTGCGCGCCACCGTTCAACCGGTCTACGACCAGTTGTCCAAACGCATCGGCGCGAACTGGCTTCGCGACGTTCAGCAGGCGCTGGATCGTTGATGACTCTAGGGTAAACCCTACTGTTGAACGCCACAGTTGGCAGGATGGCCGGCAAACCCTATCGTTACGCCAGTTGTTTTGTACCGTAACTTGCACATAGGAGACACCGATGAAACTCAAACTCGTACTCGCCGCGGCGCTGGTATCGCTGGGCCTGACCGCCCAAGCTGCCGACCCGATGATCATCAAGCTCAGCCACGTCGTGGCCGACGCCACGCCCAAGGGCCAGGCATCGATCAAATTCAAGGAACTGGCCGAAAAAGCCCTGCCGGGCAAGGTTCAGGTGCAGGTGTTCCCGAACAGCCAGTTGTTCGGTGACGGTAAGGAAATGGAAGCGCTGGCGCTGGGCGACGTGCAGATCATCATTCCGTCGTTGGCCAAGTTCGGCAAATACACGCCCAAGCTGCAGATTTTCGATCTGCCGTTCCTGTTCGAGGACCTGGAAGCGGTGGACCGTTTCCAGGCCAGCAAGGACGGCCAGGCACTGCTCAAGTCGATGGAGAAGAAAAACATCATCGGTCTGGGTTACCTGCACAACGGCATGAAGCAGCTGTCGGCGAACAAGGCGTTGAACACGCCGGCTGATGCCAAGGGCCTGAAGTTCCGCATCCAGAGCTCTGACGTGCTCGAAGAACAGTTCAAGGCCGTCGGCGGCAACCCGCAGAAACTGGCATTCGCCGAGGTCTACCAGGCATTGCAGACCGGTGTCGTCGATGGTACCGAGAACCCATGGTCGAACATCTACAGCAAGAAGTTCCATGAGGTGCAGGGCTTCATCATGGACAGCAACCATGGCGTGCTGGATTACATGGTCATCACCAACGCCAAGTGGTGGAATGGCCTGCCAGCGGACGTACGCACTGCACTGAATGGCGCCATGCAGGAAGCCATCAAGTACGGCAACAAGATCGCCGAAGAAGAAGGTACCGCGTACCGCGCCAAGGTGATCGCCGACAACAAGGCAAAGGTCCTGCCGATGAGCAAGGAAAATCAGATGGTCTGGCGCACTGCAATGAAGCCGGTGTGGAAGAAGTTCGAAGGCGAGATTGGCGCTGACCTGATCCAGGCGGCGGAAAAGGCCAACAAGTAAACAGGCCCTGGTGCGCATGGCGCCAGGTCGTGTAACCACCCCGGCTGGCCCGGGGTTTTTCTTGGAAGAGTCATGAAGATACTGGACCACGTCGAAGAGTGGATCATTTCGCTGATGTTGTTCGCCATGACGGCGCTCGCATTCATGCAGGTGGTCCGGCGATATGTATTCAACACCGGGTTTTCCTGGAACCTGGAACTGACCGGCGTGTTCTTCGCGGTCATGATCTTTGTCGGTATTTCGTACGGCGTGCGGGTTGGCTCGCACATCGGAGTCGATGCGCTGGTCAACATGCTGTCCCCACCCAATCGACGCCTGGTGTCGATGCTGGCAGTGGCGCTGTGCATGGTGTATGTCGGTTTCATCTTGTATGGATCGACCATTTACGTGAGCAAGATGCACGAAGTCGGCGTCGAACTCGATGACATGCCGATCGAGCGTTGGAAGGTGCTGGCCATCATGCCGATCGGTTATGCGCTGGTCGGGATTCGTTTTTTCCAGATCTTCTACAACCTGGCCACCGGCAAGACAGACAGCCTGCATCTGGCCGATGAAGCCGCCGATGCGATGAAGCTCAAGCAGGAGACCGGGCAATGAATACCGCCGTTCTGTTCATCTGCATGTTCCTGTTCATGGCCATCGGTATTCCGGTGGCGATCAGCCTGGGATTGGCCAGCTTGCTGACGATCGCGTTTTTCTCGCAGGACTCGATTGCGTCGATGTCGATCAAGCTGTTCGAGACCAGCGAGCACTACACGCTGATGGCGATTCCGTTCTTCGTGCTGGCCGGCAACCTGATGTCCACCGGCGGTGTGGCCAAGCGCATGGTGCGTTTTGCCATCGCCGCGGTCGGTCACCTGCGCGGTGGTCTGGCGATTGCCTCCATCCTGGCCTGCATGTTGTTCGCCGCGGTGTCGGGCTCGAGTCCGGCCACCGTGGTGGCAATCGGCTCCATCGTCATCGCCGGCATGGTCAAGAACGGTTACACCAAGGAGTTCGCCGCCGGCGTGATCTGCAACGCGGGCACGCTGGGCATCCTGATCCCGCCGTCGATCGTGATGGTGGTGTATGCCGCCGTCACCGAAGTGTCGGTCGGGCGCATGTTCATGGCCGGCGTCATTCCCGGCATCATGCTGGGCCTGATGCTGATGATTGCGGTCTGGTGGCGCGCCGGCAAGTTGCAGATCACGCCGCCGCCCAAGGCCAGCGCAGGGGAAGTGTTCCGCGCCTTCCGCGATTCCATGTGGGGGCTGGCTTTGCTGGTCATCATCATGGGCGGTATCTACGGCGGTGTGTTCACGCCGACCGAGGCGGCTGCCGTGTCTGCGGTGTACGCGCTGGTGGTGGCGGTGTGGATCTACCGTGACCTGCGCATCCGCGATCTGCCCGAGGTGTTCCTGGAGTCAGCCAAGACCACGGTGATGATCATGTTCATCGTCGCCAATGCCCTGTTGTTTGCCCATGTGTTGACGACCGAGCGTATTCCGCAGGCGATCGCCGAGCAGATCCTTGCGGTGGGCATGTCGCCGTGGATGTTCCTGCTGGTGGTCAACATCATCCTGCTGATCGCCGGTAACTTCATGGAGCCGACCGGCATCATCCTGATCCTGGCGCCGATCCTGTTCCCGATCGCGATCAAACTGGGCATCGATCCGATCCATCTGGGCGTGATCATGGTGGTGAACATGGAGATCGGCATGGTGACACCGCCGGTGGGGCTGAACCTGTTCGTCACCAGCGGCGTTACCGGCATGAGCCTGGTGCAGGTCACCCGCGCCGCATTGCCGTGGCTGATGGTGCTGTTGGTGTTCCTGGTGATGGTGACTTACATCCCTGCGATCAGTCTGGCGCTGCCGAACGCGGTGTTCGGTACGTCCTGACCCAGGCGTGACGCGACTGCACAGGCGCAGTCCGATCTTCTGGATCGGGCTGCGCCTTGGCTGCTGTTGTGTCGGCTCCCGGTACGCCATCGGGGCGCAACCGTGCCGAGGCACCAACGATCCAATCACAATACGCCATGGCTGACATCACGATTTATCACAACCCCGACTGCGGCACTTCCCGCAACACCCTGGCACTGATCCGCAACAGTGGCAGCGAGCCAGACATCATCGCGTACCTGCAATCGCCACCGAGCAAGGAACGCCTGCTGGGGCTGCTCCAGGAGATGGGACTGGGTCCGCGCGAGCTGCTGCGTCAGAAGGGAACGCCGTATGACGAACTCGGTCTGGGCGACAGCAAATGGACCGATGACGAACTGGTCGACGCCATGCTGGCGCATCCGATCCTGATCAATCGTCCCATCGTCGCGACCCCGCTGGGCACGCGGCTGTGCCGCCCCTCTGAGCAGGTGCTCGACATCCTGCCGTTCGCTCAGCGCGGCGCTTTCGTCAAGGAGGACGGTGCAGCGGTCGTCGGGTCGGACGGCCAGCGTGTCTGAATACGGCCTGCCTTCGCCCAACATCGATCCGGGTGCGTGGCAAATCCCGCATGCGGATGCCATGGCGTCCGGTGCGCCCTTTACCCATGCGCCGAAGATCCTGCTGCTGTACGGCTCTTTGCGCGAACGGTCTTACAGCCGGCTGCTGACATTCGAGGCGGCCCGGTTGTTGCGGTCGATGGGCGCCGAGACGCGGGTGTACGACCCCTGCGGCCTGCCGCAACCCGATTCGGCGCCCGAGACCCATGCCAAGGTGCAGGAACTGCGCGCGCTGGCCACATGGGCCGAAGGCATGGTCTGGTGCTCGCCCGAACGCCACGGCGCCATGACCGGCATCATAAAAAGCCAGATCGACTGGATTCCGCTGGCGCTGGGCGCGGTGCGCCCGACGCAGGGCAAGACGTTGGCCGTGATGGAGGTGTCTGGCGGGTCGCAGTCGTTCAATGCGGTCAACCAGTTGCGCATTCTCGGGCGCTGGATGCGGATGCTCACCATTCCCAACCAGAGCAGCGTTGCCAAGGCCTTTCTGGAGTTCGACGAAGCGGGGCGCATGAAGCCTTCGGCCTACTATGACCGCGTGGTCGACGTGATGGAGGAACTGGTCAAGTTCACCTTGCTCACACGCGACCGACTGCCTTTTCTGGTGGACCGCTATAGCGAGCGAAAGGAGTCGGCCGAGGCGCTCAGCGCGCGGCTGAACCAGAAGACCATCTAGTGTAGTGTTGCATATATATTGAACTATTTATCTAATGGCCACTCTGAAGCTGAAGATTTCAGTTTCGAGGGACCCATGATGAAAAAGCGCAGAGTAGTTGTCGAGTTTGGCAAAGATGATTTG
>Ga0209491_10002792_pt1 | contig 30257 bp, 21 predicted proteins | sample BON02_FD_187213 | JGI IMG/M metagenome (GOLD analysis project Ga0209491, IMG submission 187213) | Freshwater microbial communities from Lake Bonney liftoff mats and glacier meltwater in Antarctica - BON-02 (SPAdes) (version 2) | ecosystem: Environmental > Aquatic > Freshwater > Ice > Glacier...
CCCCCCCCCCCCCTACTCCCCCCCCCAACACAGCAGCGCCAACACATGGCCACAGCGAGCGCACAGCACGCACAGTACGTGGGCCTAGATACCGCGGGGGAGGAGACCATCCGACTGAATTTTCCGAGAACACACAGGACTTCGACCCGTTTTCATGGCCTCATGCCTGCTCCTCATCGGCTGGGCCAGCCTAGCGAGCACGGCGAGTGTGTGCTGGCGTGCCCCCCCGCTCGTGTCGAGCGCACGTCTGGTCCGAGGGGCAGCGAGCAGCTCCGCTTGGGGCGGCCGGACGACGCCAATTTTGCTGCGCGCCGCCGATAGCTCGGTGGTCGAGCGCGCTGCGCCTTCGGCCAGCGGACGGCGCATTGCGGCCACGAGCATTCCCGACGGGGCGGGGCCTGTTGCGGCGAGCGCCAGCGCGAGCACTGCCCAAGGCGAGAGTCGCGGCCGCGGGCGCCCGCGGAAGAGGCCACGCAGCAGTCGCCCGACGGGGCATCGGGCGGCCGACTCGCTGACCAAGTTCGTGCGGGGAACGGACCGTGCTCGGCTCCTTGAGCACGCCGAGGAGATTTTGCTCTGCAAGCGCGTGCAGGCGCTGCGGGAGCACGAGAGGACGCGCGACGCACTGATCGCCACCAGGGAGGAGCAGCAATACGTTGAAGAGGCGCAGGTATCGGCGGCGATAACCGTCGGCGCCACGCCGCCTCGCGCGGCCGTGGCCGTTCCGTCCGTGGAGGCCGTGGACGAGATGGGAGCGATCTTCGTGAGCGAGGAGGAGTGGGCGTGCGTGGTGGGGCTGAGCGTGGACGAGCTGCGCGCCGTCATCTGGGAGGGGCGCAACGCGGAGGAGGAGATCATGTCGGCCAACACTGGGCTGGTGCGCTCGGCGCTCTCGGCGATGAAGCGGACCAGCGGCGGGCGTATCGACCACGGCACCACCGAGCAGGATCTGATGCAGGAGGGCTGCCTCTCGCTCATCAAGGTGCGCCAATCGTCTGCTGCGCCGCTTCTCTTCTCGCCCACTTGCGAAGCCTGGCCCCGCGCTCGCGTCGCCGTGTGCACTGACTCCTCCTCCCCCCTCAGGCTGCCGACAAGTTCGACGTGACGCTAGGCCTCCGCTTCTCGACGTACGCAACCTTCTGGGTGCGCAACGCCCTGAGCAACGTAGTGCGCGAGCAGACCCGCACCATCCGGCTGCCACACCGCGTGCAGAACACCTACAGCCAGATCACGCGCGCGCGGGCCAAGCTGCGCGCGGCCTCGAATTGGGAGCCGAGCGACGACGAGATTGGGCTCGCGCTGGGTGTGTCTGCCGACAAGGTGCGCGAGGTGTGCGGGCAGGTGCAGTCGCGCGCCGCCTCGCTCGACATGGTCGTGGGCGAGGACCGCACACTGAGCGACTACATCGCCGACTCGCAGCCGACGGCCGAGTCGGACCTGGTGCAGAGCATGATGATGCGCGACCTGGGCCGGCTCATGGAGCTGCATCTCTCGGCCAACGAGCGCGCCGTGCTGGGCCTGCGCTTCGGGCTGGGGGGCGGCGAGCCGCAGACTTTGCGCGCAGTAGGCGAGGCGCTCGAGCTGCCCTACTCGCGAGTCAAGAACGTGCTGTTTGCCGCGCTCAACAAGCTGAGGAAGCCGCACGTGGCATCCGAGCTGAAGGACTACCTGGACGGGGACGGCGAGGGCGAGGACCTCACGCGTTAGGGGGCCGGGCCCAAGCCTCCTGAGCAGCGGCAATCGCCAACAGGCCTCATCTCTCTCTTGCTCACTCTCCCCCCCCCCGCCCCGCCCCACACTCCCTCTCTCTCTCTCTCCTCCTCATGAGCATGCACCATGTGTGTTTACTTGATTTATTGGCGGTCGTGGGCCCTCAACCCCTATCTGGCTGCAAGGCCCGTGTGTGCTGTTGAGCTTCTGCTGCACGCGCGGTTCTGCTCGGTGGTGCATATATGCATTATCTGCTAGCAATGATTCGTTTCTTTCGTTTTCGTTAGGTCGTTAGGTCTAGGTCTCTCTTAATTTCCGCGTTCGCGTGCTGCGCGCGACTGATGGTTGATGGTTGTCGGCAGGCCGTGAGCGCGGGTGACTATATCTATCTATGTATATATATATATATACAACATTATATGATTTGGTGGAGAAGGTTTTGTAATACAAGGGGGGAGGGGCTACTGTTGCGGGTAATTTCGGATATAAATTATCCTGGTGGCACCCCGCTTCAATATTATTTTATCTACAGTGTCATTATGTTATAATTTAATAAAAAAATATAGTTTTTTTAGTTGTTTACTGTTTTTAATTATTATTTTTATTTTTATATTTATTGTATGCTTATAAAATAATTCTGTATATTCACTGACACAAAAAGAGTGCCGGGAGAGAGGAAGAGGCTTTGTGGAGAGGCGGAGAGGCAGCAGTCAGTGCGTCAGTGCTCAGCAGTGCTCAGTGCCAGTGCGTCTCTATCTATATCTATATCTCTATGACTCTCTTCTACGCACCGGAACCGCACTCTCGAGCTGCGGGCCCGTTGTGGTTGTGGCGAGAGGCCTACCAATCCAACGACATCCCCTCCTTATATTAACTTACTATTAGTAACTTACTATTACTACGAGATCTCTGGGGCTCGAGGCTAGCTACTAGCTACTCGTATCTGTCTGTACGTGCATATGATAATAAGTATATAACGAGTCCGATGATGATATTAATAATATTAATATTATAATTATAACACTATGGGGCCAGGGCCAGGGCCAGGGCTGGTGGCACATGTCTTGTGGCGGTATTGCATGCGGCTAGCGTCATCGGGTGTTGGGGGCGTGCGGCGGGTGCGGCTAGCGTTATTGTATGTTGGCAACTGCCCACTGCTAGCTGTGTCGGTGTCTTGTGGATGATGTTCTGGATGCATCATGAGGTGTGTGGGGGGGGTGCATCGGGCATCGGGTGCCGTCCGAAGGCTAGCCGCACCCGCCGCACGCCGCCAACACCCGATGACGCTAGCCGCATGCAATACCGCCACAAGACATGTGCCACCAGCCCTGGCCCTGGCCCTATAGTCTGTGGCCGACGAGCGGCGCGCCGCTCGGATCGCAGTCCTTGTTGGTGCTGGCCACGTTGAGGTCGGCGGGCCCTGGCCCCATAGTCCAGTTGGCCGACAAGCGGCTGCCGCTTGGATCGCAGTCCTTGTCGGTGGTGGCCGCGTTGAGGTCGGCGGGTGGTCTTCTGAGGCGGGGCAGTGGGCAGTTGAAGGTAGGGCTGCTGGTGCTGGGGCTGGCGCGGGAGCAGCAGTGCAACGCACCCGTAAGGACCGGGTGACCGGGTCGCCCAGCTGGACCTCCTTGACGACGACCGCGCGCACATTGTCCTGGAGCTTCATGCGCCTGTGGCCTTGGTGTTGGCGGCGCTGGCGGATCTCAGCACAAGTTCTTGAGCTGGCGCTGAGCCAGGTGCACCGCCCGGTCAGCGAACCGCTGCTGGAGCTCCGCGCGCCGCTGGTCCGCCACCTGCTGCAGGTGGCTGAGCCGGCCGCGCCTCGTCCCTTTGACCTTGCTGCTCGAGCTCCGCGGGCAGCTCGTCCTCCTTGACCGCACGCCGCTCTGAAGCTGCTTGCTGGTTGCCGGCCTTTTGTCTCGAGCAGAAAAATTATTCAGGTGCTGGTTGCCGGCCTTTTGTCTCGAGCAGAAAAATTGCTGGTTGCCGGCCTTTTGTCTCGAGCAGAAAAACATTTATATTAAAAAAAAGAAAAATTATTCAGGTCTCGGATAATAATTCCGACGAGACCAAACCCCGGCGGTATTATTTGAAGTGGCTTTGGGGTGCCTCCTCCAAATTATGGCATCTGACGGCTGGGTACCCAGCTTCTAATCTTAAAAGATTTTTTGAAGCGGGGTGCCACCAGGATATATATATATGAATATGACATATATACTTGGATGTTCCGTAAGACGTAAGACCGTAAGGCCCAGGAGCCCGGAAACTTACGTGGGATCTTACGCGTAAGTCTTGGGTAAGTAAGTCTTATAAAAGAGCAGTCTTAGTCTTACATTAGTTTTGTTTTAGAGTAGAGCTATAGAGTTTTGAGTTTTGCAGTTTTATTTTTTTTGCTCGACACTCGACACACACTTCACACTTTGAAAACAGTTCTGTTTTGACGATTTGACCCCTTCGACCTTACGCCAGGTATAAGGTCGGAGTGACCTTACGAAAGTACGTAAGACCTTAAGTAAGGTCTTACGGAACATCCAAGCATCCAAGCACATATACTACACATACTATATTTAGCTGTATATAATACGATACCGGGGGGGGGTCGTGGACGGACCAATTCCCGCCCGAATCGCGCGCACTGGTTTTGCGTAATCGCCTGCCTGCTCATGTCGTCCGCAGATTCGCTACATCTGCTCGGCTCGGCCGTGGATGCCATCGAGAGCAAGTACTGCTGCTCAGGCCAATTCGGCCTGGGCATGCCGACCCTCAACCTGATGGGCGCGCACTTCCCCGTGTCTCGTGGCGAGCAGGCAGTCGAGGTAGCCAAGCTGTGCGCGGGCGCGGAGCCATCACCGGTGAGTGCCGAGCCAGCGCGAGCGGGCCCGTCGGCCCGCCGTCATAACTGCTGTGCGCGGGCACGGAGCCACCGCCGGTGAGTGCCGAGGTCCATCACCATAACACCTCATGCACCCCTCAACCTCAGTTTGGCCGCGGAAACGAGACCGTCATCGACAACACAGTGCGCAAGGCGATGCAAATCAAGGAGGAGAAGCTGGGTGGCGAGCCCATTGCGCTGCCCGACGCACTGCTCGAGAAGATCCGCTCCGAGCTGGTGCCCGATGCCGGCGCGGTTATCGCCCGCTTCCACAAAATCAACATCTACGAGGATGGCGGCTTTTTCGCTGAGCACAAAGATACGCCGCGCTCGGAGACGCACTTCGGCTCGCTCGTCGTGCTGCTTCCCGTCACCTTCGAGGGCGGGGCGCTCTCCATCGACCACCTCGGTGACCGCAAGGAGTTCGACTGGGCCAGATCCTCGGACTTCAGCCCGCGCCACTACATGTACTCGGCTGACGGCAAGGAGCGCCTGGCCAAGCACACGCCGTCCAACACGGCAAGGAGCGCCTGGCCAAGCACACGCCGTCCAACACGCTGCGCTGGGCCGCCTTCTTCGGCGACGCCTCGCACCGCATCGACAAGGTCAGCTCCGGCGCGCGCATCACCCTCTCGTACGAGCTCTACCGCGACGGCACGCCCGACCCCCGCGCCGACGCGCTGCTGATCCGCGCCGAGCTCGTCCGCGCCACGCTGCACACGCTGCTTGCGGACCCGGCTTTCATGCCCGCGGGGGGGACTCTGGGGTTTGAGTGCATGCACCTCTACGAGGAGAAGGAGCTCTCGGCGGCCGAGGCGGCGCTCGCGCAGTGCTCGGCGTCGGACGTCTCGGCCCGAAAGATCAAGGGGCTCAAGAACGAGGACGCCGTGCTCGCCGTCGCCGCCGCCGCCGCCGGGCTCGAGGTGGAGTCGGTGCGCGTGCTCTCCAACGACACGGACGGCGACTGCGAGGAGTGGGTGCTCAACGCGATGCCCAAGAAGAGCGACCTCAAGGGCTTCGGCTGCGTGCGCTACCTGGACGGCGGCCGCGGAAAGGGGATCACCGACGAGGAGGTCGAGGCGTGGACGCTGGCCACGGGCGAGCGGCTCGACGAGCGCAAGGTCGAGTGGGTCTCAGCCCGCAGCGGCGCGCGCAAGAAGTTCGCCGAGCTCGAGTACGCGCCGGGCGGCGTCTCGTTTGGCAACGAGGCGTGCACGGCCACCTTCTACACGCGCGCCGTGCTGCTGGTCGACGTGCCCGCGTTCGACGAGGACCGCGCGGAGCTGGGCACGGACGCGCTCACCTCGGAGCGCGTGCACGCGTCCAAGGCGGCCACCCCGGCGCAGTCCAAGGTCATCGCCAAGGCAGCGGCGCCCAAAGCGGCGGCGCCCGTAGCGCCCAAGACGCCTGCTGCGGCTGCCAAGGGATCCAAGCGCAAGGCTGGCGCGGAGGCGGCGGAGAAGGCTGCCAAGGCCGAGGACGAGGAGGAGGTGGAGGTGGCCGAGGAGGACGAGGACGAGGACGACACGTACGAGGTGGTGAAAATCATGTCGTCGCGCAAGGGCAAGGGCGGCAAGACGGAGTACAACATCAAGTGGAAGGGCTACGACAAGCTGGCGGACAACACGTGGGAGCCGGCGCGCCACCTCAACAAGGAGCTCATCAAGGACTTCGAGGCCGCGCTCCATACCGGCGGCGCTTCCTCCTCCGGCGCCACCGCCCCGCCCGCCGCCGCCGCCACCTCGGCCGGCAAGGCCCCGGCCGCCGCGGCGCAGTCGTCCTCCGCCGGCGCCGCCTCGTCGAGCCAGCCGGCCGCAGCCTCCTTCGCGACGCCAAGCCTCTTCGCTCCGGCCAAGGGCAAGGCCAAGGCGTCCGCGGCGCCAAGTGGCCCGCGCCGGATCGAGGTGATTGGCGGCCAGGGCGACACGCGCTGCGAGCGGGTGGGCGGGAAGGCGACACTCGTTCTGCAGCCGACGGGGGGGCTCCGTGAGCTAAAGACTGCCATCCGCAAGGTGTTTGGCAAATTTGCGAGCCACAAGCTCTCCAAGCTCATCCTGGTCAAGGACGGCGTCGACAAGGGCGAGGTGAAGAAGGGGGACCTCGTCGAGGGAGCGACCGTCAAGTGCACCTACGCCTACGCGCAGGGCAACGCAGCCAACCTCCACGGCGGCCGGCGCGGCGGCTTCGGCGGTGGCGGCATGAACTTGCAGATGCTCGGCATGATGATGGTCGCGGGGTATGGCGGCGGACGTTACTCGGATGATTCGGACGACTACGGCAGCGACTACTAGCTCCAAGACGGCGTCTGGAGACTGGGGTCGTTCTTTTGGGTCGCGCCTTCCCGCTCACTTGTCGGTTCCTGTTGGGGCAGCACCCCCCCTCCCCCGACCCACGGCTCGACCGCACCTTCCGTTTTTCGTTTCTCGCTCGCGTCGCCTACTCTCATAATCGCAGACACAACCTATGTTTGTGTTGGATATCATGTTAGTGTTTGTGTATGTGTATGTGATGATGTGCTGATTGTGAGAAGGGCAGAGTGTGAAGTTATTTGAGAATTGGAATTGGTGTTGGTGCCGGGGTGTGTGTGTGTGTGTTGACTGTGTGATTATGATTAATTCTCAGTCTGAGAAGAAAAAAAAATGTACTGTGAAAACGTTGTTTTTTAAATCTTGGATGTTTTTTTTTTTTTTTGGTTAATAGAAGAAGCGACACCGACTTAGGCAACACGCAAAGCGCGCCACGCGGTGGAGAGAGAGCGACTGTGTGCTAGACCGTCACGGCCGTAGGGGTTGGAGTCCGGTGTTGAGTATGGGGAGAATTAAACGTAAAAAGAATAAGCATAAGCGAGACCGAGTCGGGCATTTAAGCCCACGCGCTAGCTCGCCGCTCCCGCAAACCCCACAAGGCCAAAGCGCATCTGCCTCTAGTTCCCCTGCACGAAGTGGAATAATAAATACCTCCGATCGGCAAGCCGCCCGATCGGTGAAAGACACGAACCGGCCTGTGCCGATCCCAGGGTGCGTGCAGGCGGGCGCTGCCGCGCTGCGGTTTAGTACTTCCCACGTTGATACTGGTAGTTGCCACCACCCTCGCGGCCGTACGCCGGCGGCGCCCCATAGCCGCCCCCGCCCCCCGGCGGCGGCGCGCCGTACACCGGCTTCGGAGCGCCGTAGCCGCCGGCGCCGCCGCCATAGCTGGGCAGTGGCGCGCCGTAGCCGCCCCCCGCCGGCGGGGCGCCGCCGTACCCTCCCCCAGGCGCCCCGTACGGCGGCTTGGGCGCTCCGTACCCACCGCCGCTGTAACCTCCCGGCTGGTACCCTCCCGACGGAGCGCCGTACTGCAAAGGCGGCACGCCATAGGAAGACGAGCCCCCGGGCTTACCCCCAGAGCCGGGCTGCCTGGAGCCGTAGCCGCCACTCCCGTAGCCGCCGCCACTGCTGCTTGAGCCGTAGCCCCCGCCGCCGCCATAGCTGCCGGCGCTGCCGCCACCGCCCCCGTAGCTGCTGCTGCCCCAACACGCGCCGTAGCCTCCGCCGGCCCCGTACTTGGAGGGCGCCGCCACCGGCGCCGCCCCGTACCCGACCCCCTGCAGCGCGGCCCCCGGCGGTCGGTAGCGCGCCTGCTGCGCTAGCCTGCTGGGTGGGTTTGACGAGCCCGGGTGCGAGGGCGGGTTGTTGGAGCCCAAGGAGCCGCGGTTGCTCGAGGGCTGCGCGGGCGCGGAGAGTCCACCCTTGAACTCGCCCGCGTCCTTGTCGGTGTCATAGGAGAGCTTTGTCTGGCCGACCTTGACGTCGTGCTTGCCGGCGTCGTGCGTGGTTGGTCGCGAGCCGCCCGCCGAGCCGCCGGCGGGGCCGAGCGGCGCCTCGGGCTGCTGGCCCGAAAGGAAGAAGGAGTGGCCGAGGGCCTGCGCCGCCGTCGGCCGCTTGGCCGGGTCCCAGCGCATCATCTCGGTCATCAGGTCAATCGCCTCGGGCGAGGCGGACGGCACGAGCTGCGCGAGCGGCGTCGCGACAAACTGCGGAAACTTGAAGTTCATGTTTTGCGCGAGCGCAAGGCCCTGCTTCCACGAGTTGGCGGTGGGCGTGCCCAGCACGGAGCAGATCTTGTAAATCTCGTCCGCCTCCGAGGTGCCGGGGAAGAGCGGGCGCAGCGTGAACATCTCGACGATGATGGTGCCGATGGCCCAAATATCAATCGGCGCCGTGTAGGACGGGGCGCGCAGCAGCACCTCGGGCGCGCGGTACCAGCGGGTCGAGACGTAGTCGGTGTAGGGCGGCTTGGAGCGGATCTCGCGCGCCAGACCGAAGTCGGCCATCTTGAGCGTGTTGCCCGAGACGAGCATGTTCTCCGGCTTGATGTCGCGGTGGAAGAAGCCGTGCTTGTGCATGTAGGCGAGCGACTGCAGCATCTGGTACGTCATGTTGCGCACCTTAGACTCGGGGAAGAGCTTCTCCCGGTCCTTGCAGAGCTGGTAGAGGTTCATCTCGAGGAACTCGAAGACAAAGTAGAGAATATCGTTCTCGCGGATCACCTCCTTGAGCTTGACAATGTTGGGGTGCGACATCTTGCGGAGGGACTGCACCTCACGCAGCTGCATGCACTCCTCCCACGAGTAGAACTTCTTCTTCATCCGTTTGATCGCCACCACCTCGCCAGACGTCTTGTTGACCGCCTTGACCACCGAGCCGTACGTGCCGTCGCCCAGCGGCTTGATGGTCTTGTAGCGGTTCATCGCAACCGCACCTGCGGCAGACACGCCCGTCAGGTCAGTCCCAGAGCTCCAGCCGCGATGCAGAGCGTGCGCAGCGGACAGCCAAATGCGCAGATCGTCGTGGGTGCCAACGCGCACAAAGGCGCCGCTCCTGCGTCGCTGACCGCCGTCGGGAGCAACAGACCCGGAAAACGCTGCTGAAAACGCTGAGCCGTTGGGTTTTCGAATTTGGCGCCGGCCCCGCACAAACGTTTCAAAGCAGCGCGATGTCTGGGGACGAGGGCTCAACGGTGGTGGCGGCCGACGGCGCCTACCTGATGATGGACGACATCCTAGAGCGGCTAAAGATGCTGGACTACGAGGCTCAGTTCAAGCGCTTCAAGCCGCTGTCGCACACCTACTTTGCGATGGCGTCGTCGAACCCGAACGAGCAGTTTTTCTACTTCATGTCGCTCTGTTCCTGGCTGATGGGGCTGCTGGGGACGGAGTGGCAGACGCCGAGCCAGATGGACGACCCCAACTCGTCGGCGTCGTCGCTTTACGCCAAGCTGCAGGAGGTTGGCGCGCCGACGCACTTTGGCGGCTGGCAGAAGCTCAAGGCGGGCTTCGGCGAGCCGTGCTGCCTGATCCTCAAGTGGTTGCTCGAGCAGATCCCGATTGAGTTCAAGCCGGCGCTGCACACGGAGGAGGCGGAGTATGAGGAGGCGGCCGTGGACGAGGAGGCGGTGGACGACACGGCCAACATGGCGGACGAGGTTGGCGACGCGGAGAACGAGGAGGAGGAGTACTACCACGGCGGCGGCGGCGAGGGCGCAGCCGCGGCGGGGCGGGGAAAGCTGACCGACTCGATCCTGGATTCGCAGGTTGAGCCGGAGGCATGGCGGATCGAGCTGGAGCGCGTGACGCCGCAGCTCAAGATGCAGGTGCTGTCGGACCCAAAGGAGTGGCGCAACCGGCTCGTCAACACAAAGTCGCACCAGACGACGCTGGTGGCGCTGACCCCAGAGACGAGCGTCACGCTGGAGCGGTTGGCGGAGGAGCTCGAGCGCACGCTGGGCGCGCTCAAGAAGGCCGAGTCCAAACTCAACACGCAGTGCGCGGACGCGGTCTCGGAGTACGCGGACAAGCAGGACGAGCTGCAAAAGCGCATGGACGAGTACAACAACAACTCGGACACGATCAACGCGCTGACGAATGAGCTGCACTCCGTCTCTGAGGACCTCTCGCAGGTCAAGGAGCGGATGGACACGCGCGGCGCCTCGATGACGGACACGAGCCCACTGGTCAAGATCAAGTCTGCGCTCTCCAAGCTGCGGACCGAGACCAAGCAGCTCGAGATCAGGATCGGGGTCCTCACGCACACGCTCGTCGCCAAGAAGGTCAAGGAGGCGAGCAGCTCCAGGGAGAAGGCGGCGAGCAAGATTGGTAAAGCGCTCGACGGGGGGGAATACTTCGACGACGACGACGACACGTTGGATGACATCTGAGTCGCGTTGAAACAGTCCCAGTGCTTGTGCTTGTGCGGTGGGGTGTCTCGGCGGCGGCCTGGGACAGGGGCGGCCATGCGCGCCGCGCTCGCCCGGACGCGGTTCAGGCTTGTGCGTGTGGACTTGTTGTTGTTGTCCTTCTTGCCCAGAGTAGCTGACAGCTGAAGTTGGTGTTGGTGTTGGGTTTGTTGTGTGTGACTTTAGTAAAGACTTTAGTATGAGTATTAGTATTTTAATTTTTGTCTTTTTTTTAGTAAAATTTCTAATTTCAGAGCTCCGAGTCAGAGCAGACGTAATTTAATATTATGATAATATAATTGAAGCCTTTTAAAGCGCTATTAGATTATATATAAATATAATTTAATTATACTGAGTACATACTGATACTGATACTGACACTGATACTGTTTATTATATTGAATATTGTTGTTCAACTTGCAACTTGTTCCCGTACCCGTACCCGTAGTAGTGTTAGTGTTTTTTTGTGCTGTATAAGTGTGTATATAAATGCACTTTGATTTTGCACGTTTTCCTTTTTAATAAAAGCCTTTTTTCTAATTATAATAATAATATTAATAATAAAAAAAAAATTGTATAATATAAATAGTATACCTTGTATATATAATATGAAAAACGGGAAACGGGGAACGGGAGGGAATTATAAATATAAATATATATTATCTTTGTAGTCGTATCGTACACTACAGGTATGATTCATGGTCGTATGACATAATATGTATATGATTTATGATGACCCGAGATGACGATGGGGATGGCCCGGCCCGGCGCCCGGCCGCCCCGGCTGGCACGCGCTGCGCCGAGGCGCCGAGGCGCTTGCCCCCCCGACGCATACACTCTTCCGCCGGGTAACCCTCAAAGCACGACACACTGGTCGCGTGAAGCGTCCTCTCACGCAAGCAGCCCGAAGGCGCCATCGTCTGCCTGCGGGAAGCCGCGTATCTGCGCGTCCTGCGCCGCGCTGTTGACCGCCCGCGCCGCCGCGTCGAGCAACGCTCCGCAGAGGAAGCGCGCGGTCTGCAGCATGTCTGCCAGGGGCGCGAGGTGAACACCGAACCCACCGCCGGCGCGCACGGCGCAGACCTGGCCCGCTGGGTCGAGCCCGAGAGAGAGGGCCGAGCCGGCGGCGCGGCGCTCGGCGGCGCCGCAGTCGGCTACTAGGTGCGACCCCAGCAGGGCCACAGTCACGAACATCGGGAGGGAAGAGGCTTCGAAGGGAACAGACTCGTCCAGCGACTCGTCCAGGTCCAGGTCCATCGGCGCGCCCGCCCCCTTGGTCCCGCCCGCCGCCGACGTCATCGCCGAGCCCTGCTGCGCGATGCCGCCGCCGCCGTCGCCAGAGGCAGCGACCGTCCGCGGCACGCGCGTGCTGTGCAGCGCAGCGCGCACGCCGAGCGCGATGGCGTCAAGCGGGCACCCGTCGACCGTCAGCAGCTGAGCGTGCACACGCAGCTGCCAGCACTGCGAGCCCTGGACAATGCACAGCTGCCTCAGCGCCTCGGGGATGGACTTGTACGAGTACAACGCAGCGAGCGACGCTTCGAGCCATCCCAACCGGTCGGCACAGCCATAGTCGGGCAGCGTGAGCTCGCCCGGCCCACAGCCCACAGACACAAGGATGCGGCCCGCGTCCGGCGCGCCGGCATCAGGCTCCGCGAGCTCGGCGATCACCCCAACCAACAGCTCCGTGGCACCGAGCGTGACGCGAGCAGACCCGCTCGTCTGCGGGAAGATGCCAACCTCGACCGACAGGTGCCGGAAGTCGAGGCGCGAGCGACCGTCCTCGCGCAGGTCGTGCGCGATCCCTTCGAGCGTATAGGCCAGTTCGGCGGTTGCAGACATTGCACGTCGTCGTCGGAGTTCGTGTATTCACAGGCCGGATTTGGCATTCACCCGGCAGTACATTCACACCCCATCAACCCCCCGCGTCTGCTACGTGGGGGGAATATGAATATGTGCACATTCATATTCCTGGGGGAGGCCCAAATATGGAATATAATCACGTGTATATATTTTTTTCTTAGTCGGCCCTCATCACGAAAAAATAATAAAAGCTTAAAAAAAATCCAAAACCACCTAGCGAGAGCGAGAGGATGGGCCCGCAGGGAGGGGCTAGCCGACGCGTGGAATGAAGAGCAACGCGCTGCTCGTAATGAGTCGGTCAGAACCGGAGGGGGGCACCCGAAGGAAGCCAACCACCGGAGGGGAGGGCCCCACAGGGGACCCACACAGGATGCACACAGACCCCCTACAGGCAGGGGGCCCACACAGGACACACACAGACACGCCCCCACAGCGAGAAGTGAGAAGTCGCTGGACACTGTGTGTGAAGAAGGCACAAGGCAATGTGCCGAGAGTCGGCTCTCAAAAGAAAGAGAATTCTCCGAAAGAGATAACGCCGCATCGGAAGGTCGACGGGTCGTTATATAATAAACAAACTAAAACGAAGAAGAGAACCACGACGCCCTGGGCACGGCGAGTGTGAACTCGACGCAGGCCAGGGGCGCGTGAGCTAAATACAATAATATCTAGTGACGAGCAGCTCCGAGGAGGACGGCGCGGTGGCGGAGGAACGAGGTCTTGTCGAGCGCCTTAGTGAAAAGGTCAGCGACGAGATCAGTGCCCGCCAGCCACACCGGCTTCGAGACGCCGTTGGCGCACTGCTCACGCCTGAAGAGGAGGAACTTCTCGTAGTGCCGCGTGCGCGCGGTCGCACCTGGGCGCAGAAGAAACGGGACGGCAGCCGCACACTATCAGTGTAGATAGGCGAGGGCAGGCGCAGTCGGTGGCCAAGGAAGTCGATCAGCATCTGCGCGAAGCGTAGAGCGCGAGCCGCCTGCGCATAGCCGTAGAGCTCGGCCTCTTGCGTGGCGAGCGTGATGATCTTGATGCGCTTGGCGCAAGCCGAGACGCCGCGCCGCCGAGGAAGATGGCGAAGCCAAAGAAGTCGCGTGGCTGACGCCCCCACGACGCATCGCAGAAGGCCTCGAGGTCGGGGCGCGACGCCGAGTATGTGATGCCGATCTCCTTGGAGTGGTAGAGGTAGGAAAGACGGCGAGGCCGGCGTCGTAGTGCTCGACCTTGGGCGCGGACATGAACATGAACTGGCACAGCCACGAGACGTATAAGTCGATCTCCGGATGGGTCGCCGTAGCCCAGAGTAGGGAGCCGAGGAGCTCGAGGAGGTTGCGGTGCCCAAGCTAAGAGCGAGACGGTCGTCTTTATCACCGAGCTGCATGGCGTGGAAGGCGTCGATGCCAGCCTGGTGCACGGGGACGGAGAAGTCCTTCGTGGTCCTCGCGCTGCAGAACTTGTTGAAGATCTTCTCGATGTAGAGCCCCTGCTTAAGGGTGAGCGTGCGCGCCGCGCGATCACGCGTGATCTCGATGCCGAGCAGGATCAAGGGCTCACCGAGGACCTTGATGTTGTAGCGCGCACCGTAAGGCTCGACGAACTCCTTGTCAGCGAGATCACGGCGGCCGCGCGGGTAGCGGATGACGACGTTGTCGACGTAGACGGCGAGCTGGATGACGCCATCAGCGGTGACCTTGCGCCAGATGTTGGGCTCGGTGGCGCACTGCTCGAAGCCGAAGCTCTTGATGGACTTGTTGTTGCCGACCATCCACAAGTTGCCCGCCTGCTTGGTTCCCTCGAGCGGGCGTAGGACTTGACAAGCCTTGTAGTCGGGGTTGACGTAGCCCAGCGGCTGCTGCAGGTACATCTCGGTGCCATCCCAGTCGCCGGACGGAAAGGCTTTCACGACGTCGACCTCGAGCAGGTCATCATCGTTGATGCAGGCGCCGGCCAGGTAGATGCGCAAGCTCTCGAGGCGCAGCGTGCTGCAGAAGCTGTCGACGTAGTCGATGCCCTGGACCTGGTTGTAGCCGCAGCCGACGTAGCGCGCCTTGAACTTGTCAACGGTGCCGTCCGTCTTGTACTTGACGGAGAAGATCCACTTGCCCTTGATGACGCGGCGCCCGATGGGGACGGTCTTGACCAGCTTCCACGTCTTGAGGAGCGTGTACTTCCCTTAGAAGTCGTCGTCGCACGCGGCGCGCCACTTGGCGCCGTAGACCGGGTCGGCGACCGCAGCAGCGTACGAGCGCGGGATGGGCACGATACCGACGTTCGTGTCGACCTGGTAAGCCTCGCCCATGACGTTGCCGACAAAGAGGACCGTGTCGTACGGGTCGGAGGCGAGGGAGCCGGCCGGCTTGTAGGAGTAGTTGTTCTTGTCCTGCAGGTAGCCGAACTCGTAGGCCGACGTGGAGATGAGAGACGCCGAGTCAGAGGCGACGGCGGGGGCGACGGCACTGCGTGTGCGACCTGAAGGGGCATCAAGGCGCGGGGCCGGGGGCGGGGCGGCGACGGCTGCGGCAGGCGGTGGCGGCGGCGGCAGCGGCGGCGGCGGCGGCGGCGGAGCAGCAGCAGTGGCCCGAAAGGTAAGCGTGGTCGCGCATGAAGGTCTTGGCCGCGTCGAGCACGTTGGGATGCTCACGCCCATGCAGGAAGTAGACGGCGTAGAGGCGCGAGTAGCGGTCGACAAAGTTGATGGCGTAGGTGAAGTCGTGGTCGCTACTCTCGAAGGGTCCGCAGAGGTCGGAGTCGATGCGCTGGCCGAAGTGTCCGCAATGTTCCTCCTCCTGTCCCTCCTGCCCATAGTTGGGCTTGGACGGGTTGCGGTTGCGACAGCGAGTGGCGAGGCTGGCGAGGCAGGACTTAGGGTCGTGGCGCGAGCTGTAGCCCTTGATGCCGAGGTCGCTGAGCGTCTTGTGCACGCGCCCGAGACTAAGATGAGCGAGTCGCCCGTGCCAGCGGTCCGCCTCGCCGCCGTTGAGCGCGTCGGGCTCGGTCAGCAGGATGTCGGCCTTGGGCGCGGGCAGCGCGAGGATGTTGTAGTGCAAGCCATTGCCGTGGGGGACGAAGGGCACCTTCTCGCCCGTCGGCAGCGTGAGGCAGAGGTCGGCCTCGAGCCTCGTGCCGATGTTGTCGGAGTCGAAGCCCCAGCGGCACGAGAAGAGGCGCGCCGCGATGCCCGGGACGACGAAGACGTTGGTCAGGCGCATAGGTACGCACGCCGTCTTCGCGCAGTCGACGCCGTTGAGCCCTTGGTGACACGGATGGCGTCAACGTAGACGGTGGCGACGCCGATGGCGGTGACGGGTACAAACTACTTGTTCGCGACGCGCACCGTTGTCCCCGGTGCGCCGGCGGTCACGTAGTCGAGGTCAGAGATGTCGGGCACGATGTGCTTGGTGCTGCCGCAGTCGATGACCCACGCCCGCTTGAGCGGGCTCTTCTCCTCGAGCCACGTGACGAAGCAGTCGTCGCAGAGCTCGAGCGAGTCGTAGGCGGCGCCACCTACAAGCACGACGGCAGGCGAGGGCGTGTCGCCGTCGCGGCGCCGCCGGAAGCGCCGGCCGAGCGGCTCACATTGGGCAGGTTGAGGAGCATCAGCCTCGAGTGGCTCACGCACGACAGGTTGAGGAGCAGCCGGCTCGCCGACGTCGCAGACGTAGGCCTCGTCGAAGCCGGAGCCGCCGAAGGCGCCGGTGTCGTCGATGAAGGCGAGGCGCTCGGCAATGTTGCGCGCGAGGGCCGGCGGGGCGCTGGTAGGTGGAGAGCCGGCGGAGGTGAAGTAGGAGTCGTCAACGCCGGAGCCGTCGTCTGAGTACTCGTCCTCGCCTTCCTCCTCGTCGTTCTCGCCCTCCGCGTAGTAAGCCCTCCTCCCGCGGCCGCGATCACGTTGGCCACGCTGAGCTTGTCGCTCAGGAGGCGCGCCACGCGCAGGGCGAGCATCTCGCGGCCGCGAGCGGTCAGCGGTCAGAGCGAGAAGAGGAGGACGATGCCGCAGAGGAGGAGGCAGGGCGCGGCGCAGAGCGCCCAGGGCCACGAGCGCGCTGCGACTCACCGAGGAGCGAGATGTTGGTCTCGACGCTGATCTTGACGTCGGGCGGGTTGGCGCAATCGCGCGAGATGTGGCCGTGCCCCTGGCAGGCGAAGCAGCGGGGGAGGCGTGCGAGCTGGCACTGCTTGAGCGAGAGCGTGCCGCCAGCAAGACGGTCATCTCCTTGGACAGGGCGGTCACCTCGAGCTTGAGCGCGAGGGGGTCGCCCACGTTCGGCGCCGGCGGTGAAGAAAGCGTCGACGTCCTTGTCGCCGTCCTCGTCGCCGTCGCCGCCGACGTGCATGGCGCCGTCTGCTTGGTGGCCGCGCGTGCCGTCCTGCGTCGCCTCGTAGATGGTGCGCCAGAGCGGGTCGAAGAAGCACTGGATGCGTTGAAGGTCATGAGAGGCAGGTTGAGCAGGCACGCCCGCCGCCGCAGCGACGGCCGGGCGCCAGAACCTGCGCTCGGCCTCGGGCGCCGAGTGCTCGGTCATGGCGATCATGCCGAGGTTAGACTTGGGGTCGAAGCCCGAGAGGAGCTTGACAGCGATGTTGGACTCGGTCCTCTTTGAGCCGACGGGCAGGTCGGCGTTGATGGTAGCGAGGTAGACGACGTACTCGGAGATGGTCTCAGCAGACCTGCCGACGTCGGAGAACTTCGCATCGTTGAACTACTTGATGAGCGCCATCACGGTCATGTCGTTGGGCTCTCGATGGCAGTGGAGCTTGAGCTTCTGGTAGGCGACGTAGCCGTTGAACGGCGCGACCGCGTCGCAGTGGTCAGAGATCATGGTGCGCAGCTCGGGCTGGATGACGTGGTGCAGGAGGTGCGTGTAGAGCTTGGCGAGGCGCCGCTTGCGCTGCACGACGGCACTCCAGCGCAGGCCCGCCTCCTCGGCGCCGCCGGCGCCGCCAGCCACGACGGGATCGAGAGCAGGGCCATTGATGCCGCCGACGTCGGTGCCGTTGAGGGTCATGCCGAGCGAGTCGGTGTCCGCCTGCGAGGTGAACTCGCCTCCCATCTTGAGGATAAAGTCACGACGGAAGCGCCCCCAGTCGATCTCGCCGCCGTCGTAGGGGCGGACCATGTAGACTCGAGAGTCCCAGCCAGGTAGTAGGCGAGCGCACCATGAAGCATGAAGACGGAGTCGAAATCGTCGCCGACGTCGTCCTCGTGCTTGAAGCCGTAGACGCTCTCGTACTTGTTATAGCGCCCGCGACACCACTTCACGAGCTTCTTGAGCTCGATCTTGTGCTTGTCGGCCAAGTGCTGCTTGACGGCCGCGTAGCCGAGCAGTGGCAGCGGCTGAACGAGGCCTTGGAGGCGCACGCAAGCCGAAGAGCGCCGGTGATGCGAGCCGAGGTTGAGCCGAGCATAGGCGCTGAAGAGCGGGTTGTGGAAGCGCGCGCCGCCGCGCACGCCGACCACGCCGGACTTGTACGCCTTGCGCACGGGCTCCGGGGTCTGGCGAGAATGGGGCGGAAGGAGGCAGTCATAGCCCAGCGCCCACAGGCCCGCGGGCACCTTCTGCATTGCGCTCCGGAAGGAGCCCTTGACGGTGCAGTGGAGGCGCGGCGGCTTGCACAGCTTGCAGGGCGCGTTCTTCTCGCGCTTCCAGTCGCCGAGGTAGAGGTCCATCTCGGCCTTCTTAGCTCCCTTCTTAAAGGAGGAGTGGACGAAGTAGCGCGAGCGAGACTGCTTAGCCTTGCGGATGGACTTGGCGCGCGCCTTCGCCTGTCTGGGAGACTCGATGGAGCAGGACACCGGAGCGACAGGAGCCGAAGAGCATGGGCCGAGAGAGAAGGTGTCGATCTCGATCGCCCAGGACTCCGCGGTGAAGATGTTGTCGAACTGGTGCACGAGCGCCCACATGGCCTCCTCAGCAACGGCCGCGCGGTGCTTGGCATGCTTGTCCTTGTCGTCCGCCGCATCGCGACGCTCCTCCGCACGTAGCTCCTTCCAAGCGTGCTGGGCACGTTGGAGAGCAGGTACGGCGGCACGGCGGACGGACTCGGCGTCCGAGATGGCCACGATCTTGAGCGCAGCGCGCTTGTGGGACTTGGAGGCCGCGCGTGAGCGGCTGGTCTTGACGTCGACGTCGGCCGTATCGAAGGCCTCAAACTCGATTGCCGCGAGCCGCGGCGCGTTGATCTTGTGGCGCACGGCGCGCCTGCGGGTGGGCCGAGTCCCGTCAGTGGGCTCAGCGCGGCGCTCTGCGTGTCGGAAATGTCGGTGAAGGAATCGAGGGTGGCCCGCTGGCCGGTAGGTGCGCCAGCCCGCGAGTCGGGGGGCGCCGTGCAGGCACGAATGCCACTGTCGCCGTCACGCCCAGTTGCGCCGGCTGCTGCGGCTCCACTGAGCAGGCAGTCGCGGGGTGCAGCAGACCGCATGTCTGCCGCCGCTTGTCCGGAGCTCAGCTAAGCTGCTGCGAGGAGAGCGGTCGAGGGGGCGCGCAAGCCGCCCCCCGCCGCGTGAACCGGTCGAGGTACCATAGCGAGGATGGGCCCGCAGGGGCTAGCCGACGCGTGGAATGAAGAGCAACGCGCTGCTCGTAATGAGTCGGTCAGAGTCAGAACCGGAGGGGGGCACCCGAAGGAAGCCAACCACAGGAGGGGAGGGCCCCACAGGGGACCCACACAGGACGCACACAGACCCCACAGGGGGCCCACACAGGACACACACAGACACCACCCACTCACCACCCACCTCCCACCTCCTCACCTATGAGAAATCACTCACCCCACCATACTACTACTATACTACTACTAAACTTATAATAAAACAAGTCTTTTTTTAGTGTAGAGTACGTAGTACGTACTAATAGTACTAGAGTACTAGTATATGGTGACGGTAGCGCGTACTATAGCTATAGACCCCCACAAGTTACACAATTATATGCATTACATTTACATGTTTACCACGACACGACGACACTTCACGTTGCGCTGCGGCGGCGAGAGGATACAAGAGAGATCCGAGACAGAGAGAAGTAGAGAAGGCCCGCCCGCGCGGCCACCCGCCCCGCCGCACTAGCGCTGGCCGCCCCGCGGTGCGCGCCCCTGCCTGCTACGCACCAGGGGCCGGGGATGCCGGCTGCTAACAACTGTAGCCCGCAGCTCCAGCGCCTCTGTGGGCGCGGGCGCATGTCGGAGAGCTGACGTTCTGGGAGAGATCTGTCGGGGCGTAGACGTCGCAGAAACTCTGTGTGCATCTCGCCTCGCAAGTTTCTGTTTTTTTTCGCACGCAGTCGCCGCGCACGCTCCAAGTCACGCAAGCTCCAACCAAGACGTCCGGTGACGCGCCACTCGCAAGCACGAGACGCCACACCAGACCCAGCAGATGGGCCACTGCTTGCTCAATACGTCTTTTTCTCGTCGCCGGTGTTGCGCCCGAGGTATTTCCTGTCGTCGGTGTCGACGCGGATCTCCTCTCCCTCCTCAATGAACATGGGAACCATGATCTCGGCGCCAGTCTCGAGGGTGCACGGTTTCTCGGTGCGGCCCGACGCCGAGTTTCCCTTGGCGCCCGGCGCCGCCTCGATCACCTTGAGCGAGAGCGTCTTTGGCACCTGCACGTCAATCGCCTTGCCCCTCCACTTGAGCACCTGAATCATCGCCTCCTCCTTGATGAACTCGGCCTTGGCGATGTCGGCCCGTGGGATGCGCTCCTGAAGGGGGGAGACGGCCCGGGGGTTGGCGATACAAGCAGCGGCGTGAAATAGAGAAGGGCGCGGTCCACCCAGTGAGAAAGGGCCCGCCCGCCCGGCGTACAACGTGCGGGGAGTCGCGCTGCCGTCCACAGACATCCACGGTCGCACTCGCGCACCTCCTCGAACGTCTCCATGTTCATGAAGACCATGTCGTCGCCGTCCTGGTATGAGAACTGCATATCCTCCTTGTCGACCTGCGCGTCGCCGAAGGACTCGCCCGCCTTCCAGGTCTTCTCCAGGGTGCTGCCAGTCTCCAGATTCTTCATCTTGGAGCGCACAAACGCGGAGCCCTTGCCGGGCTTGACGTGCAGGAACTCCACCACCTTCCACACGCTGTTGTCGAACCTGAAAGATAGGATCGACGGCTCAGTGCACAACCCGGCAGCGAGCAGCCCTCCGGTCGAGCTGTGGCTCTTATTCGAAGGCGTGACGGCGGGCCGACGCACTCAATGGTGAGGCCGGTCTTGAAGTCGGCGGTGGTGCCCATGTGAACGGACTGGGCTGACGACGGCTGCGCAACGAGGCCCCTGGTGGCGAGCACGTAGCCCTGCGCAACTGCGCAGGCAATGCTCAGCATGGTCATGATTTGCGAACCAGCGGAACGGGACGCTGCTCAACAAGAGCAAGCGGATCGAGATCGGCAAAAAGCACGGGCTCGGAACTAGTAAGTCTAGCGTCACGTCTTCACTTTCTGTGTGGGTTGGAGAAAAGTTGACACAATGGAAGATGGAAGCACCAGCAGCTAGCTCTGAGCAGTGTGTGCTGTGTGCAGTGTGTCGTGTGACAGACTGTGTGGACGGAGCTTTACGACTGACTCGGAACTCCTGCCACACATACCACATACTGGAAAAGACAAAATGTGTTTAGGTGCTTTGAGATTGAAAAATAAAATATGTAGTACGAGGTACGAGTAGCGACGCACGTACGCGCATACATACGCGCACAACGCCGTCGAAGTCGTTACGACGAAGGGCTAACATTATAGTGGGAGGGCAGGTGGTCAATACGGCCCGTCCGCTTTTGGTAGCTCCTGTTTCCAGATCCAGATACCAGATACTACTTTTACTTTCAGCTTCAGGCTGGCTTCAGGTGCTTCAGCTTTCGCTTTCAGCTCCGGGCTCCAGGAGAGTAAGCAGGTTATAAAGCTAAGGTGCTAGCGCGCATTGGAGGGTCGCGCAATTTGTTAATCAAGTACTGATAACAACATAACAGAACGCGCAGGCGCCGGCCACGGGTTCGCGCACGGTGCGCACGGCTCCGCCGCCCCCACCGCGTGATAGCGGGTAGGGCGGCGCTGCTGGCCTAACGCATACGAAAGGACAGCGCGCTCGCTCCTCCTCCCCCCTCAACCCAACGGGGCGAGGTGAGTGGCGGGGCTGCGGTGGCGCAGACCGAGGGGCTGGGCACCTGGCGCCCATCAGCGGTGGGTGTGTCTAGAAGGGGAGGATGAAGGACGCGCCGGCCGGGAAGTTGATGGGCAGCGGGATGGCGCCCGGCATGTTGTGGGCGATGAGGACAGATACGATGCCAATCATGGCCGCCCTGCCGTTCTTGATCTCGGACAAACGCTGGCGCTCGAGCTTGGTCGGGCTCATCTTCGAGGTGAGGCCGACGGGGTCCCAGAAGGACTTGAGGCCCTTCAGGTTGCCCGGCTTGCCGCCCGCCGCCATGTAGTGCGGCTTGATCTTCCATTCGGACTGGTGCTCGATGATGCCAATCGCAAGCAGCATCTGCGCCTTGCCGAGCGCCGGGACCGCGCCCCACTGCTCGAGCGGGCCCAGCTTGCTGATGTCGTCGAACGATACGCCCTCCGAGAAGGAGCACAGGCCCGGGAAGTGCACACCAGAGACGGCGACCAGCCAGCCGGTGAAAGCGGCCATGGCAACCTGCGAGGCACGCGCGGGCGGGGTGGGGGGTCAGCGAGTGCGATGCGCCGGCCAGCCGGGCGGGGCACTCGCGCGCGTTCGCGCAGCCCGGTTTGCGACTGAGCCGCGCCAGCTGGTTAGGGCAGCCAGCGCGCAGCGCGCGCGTGCGCCGCGGCCGCGCACGCACCCGGCAGTGCTTGAGCTCAGCATGACGGAAGAATGCAAGGGTGGCCGGCGAGCCGAGGTCAGCCAGGCCGAGCGGGTCCCAGGTCTTGAAGCCAGTCTCGTGGGCAGCACCCTCCCTGCGGACAGGCAAGGCAGGCGAGCGAATCAGGACGCGGCGGCAGCGCATTTTCTCAGGCTAGGAGCAGTCAGTCTGGGTGGGTGGGTGCGTATCGGGCGCCACGATATGCAATCGCGCGGCCTGGAGCAGGGGTCGTTTCATTGCTGGTCAGGGGGCCAGCGCAGACGTGCGCCTCTTGTGCACAGCAGTTCGGCGTAGCCGGGGCCGGTTGCTCACATGCCGTCCGCAGCGCTCATCATCACGGGCCGCGCCTGCACGGCGCGCGCCAGCCCAATCGGGGGGCTGACCGCGAACCCAGCGCTAGGAGCAACGAAGGACAGCATGCTAATTGATCGCGAGATTGGGAAGCGATTTAGCCCGAAATTTGGAATTGACCTCACAAGAATTCTCACAAACAGCTCAAGCTGTGTGGGTTTCCAATTCAAATGGCCGTCACATCCGAAACTGACCTCGGGAGCCTGACGCGAACGGCGCTGGCGCGCGGCGCCGTGCAGCGGAGGGAGGTGGCGCACGCGATTGCGAGCGCCAACGCGGCCCGGCGGCAGGCGGCCGCCGGTCTAAAACAGCTTCCTGAGCGGGGCGCCGAGCATGAGCGGCATGTGCTGGAGAAGGAGCGGGCCGCGAGCGGGCGCCGCGCGTGCGAGCTCGAGGCGGAGCTCGCCAGGCTGACGCAGTTCGCCGTGCTTCTCACGGGCTACGCGGACCAGCTGGCTCGCGGCCGGGCCAAGCCGCGGCTGCACTGCGAGCCGGTGCGGCGGGCCTTTGAGCTCTTCGACGACGACGCGTCGGGACGCCTAGACGCTGCGGCCGTGGGCCCGGAGGTGCAGACGGCGTTCGAGGTGTTCGACGCGGATGAGTCGGGCAGCCTCGAGGCGAGAGGGTCCGCGGCGCCCGCCGCCTCCGCCAGCGCCGCCACTGCGGCTGCATACGCGCCGGAGCCGTCGGGGCCGCCGCACCTGCTGCTGGTATGCGCGCCCGGCGCGGAGGCGGACCAGCTTCGCGCGCTGCTGCTCGCGGCCGACGCGCACCGGCGGCGCGCCGTCCGACTAGTTGGGGTGGTGGCGTGCGGCGCGACGGGAAGCGCCTGGAAACGCGCCCGGCTGGTGCGCGCAGCCCTGGCCATCGTGGGCCTCGCCAGCGTGCCTGTTGCGGCGGCCGAGGCGCCGGCCGCAGGCCCGCCGCGCCCCGCCTCGTGGGAGTACTCGCTTCGCGGCTGGGAGCAGGTGGGCGACGCGGAGATCCTGCCGGCGCCGCTGCTCTTCCGCCAGTGCCTGCGCAGCGCGCCGCGCCGTGGGCTGCGCCTGGCCTGCGTCTGCGATCCCTCGGTGCTGGTGGACTTAACCGCCGCCGAGTCCGAGCTGCTCGAGGAGCGGCTCGCGGCCGTCGGGCTGGTTGGCGGGCTGCTGCGCCCCGTGGGCGGCTCCGGCTGGCGGCCCGACCCGCACGCGCCGACGCATTCGGCCGACCTCGCCGCCTCGACCGCCGTCTACCACTTTTTCCTCTCGCGCCGCGTGCCGCTCCACGCGCTGAGCCTGGCCGCGCTGCTGCCGCTGCCCATCCGCCTCGCGGCCGAGTGCGCCACCCTCGGCGGCGAGCTCTGGTCCTACCTCCACCTCGCGCTCACCCGGCCACTCGCCGAGCTCTGGGGAGACATCTGCGCCGGCGCCGCGCCGCCCGCGCTCGACCGCGCCTGGTTCGCCCGCTCCTTTTGCGACGAGCGGGGCGCCGAGCCCAGGGGCGCCGCGTCGCTCCCCGCCTCGGCCGATATCGCTCCCTTCCTCTGCGGCAGCCTGCTCGCGCCCGCCTCGGCGCTGCTGCTGCTGCTGCTGCCCGACGCCAGCCAGCCCTTTGCGCGCGCGGCCGCCGCGGCGTGCGAGCTGGTCGGCGGAGCGACGCACTTCATCTACACCGCCGAGGCGCCGCTGCCCTACGCGCCCCTGCGCCTCGCCCTGGTGGAGGCGAGCCAGGCGTGCGCGGCCATGCAGCGCAAGCACGAGGCGCAGCGCGGCGTGCTCGTCGGCGCGGCGAGGAGTGGCTCGGCAGGTCGCGCCAAGCGCCACGGCGGGCGGCGCGTCGCGGGCGCCAGGCGGCTGGGCGACGGCTCGATGCGCGACGACCTGCTGCGCCGCCAGACGGAGCACGCGCTGCGGGACTGGGCCAAGCAAGAGGAGCGCACGCGCGCGTTGCTGGCGCGGGGCGTGGCGCGGCGCGCTTGCGGCGGCGTGCTGCTCGCGGCGCAGCTCGAGGAGGAGCGGCGGCGCGCGGCCGCGGCTGCGGCAGGCGGCGGTCTGGATCGGCTCGACGAGCTGCGGAGGCACACGCTGCTGCTCTCCGCGGCGCTGGCCGAAGAGCGCGAGGCGACGGCGGCGCTCAGGCTGGGGCTGCGGCAGGAGCAGTTCCGGCTGCAGGTGGCCGAGCACACGCCAGGCTTCTCGAGCGAGCGAGCCGCCGCGCGTAGCGGTGCGAGGCACGAGCTCGAGCTGCGGCGCGCCGAGCTCCGGCGGCACTCGGAGCGCGCGGCCGAGCTCGGCAGCCAGCTGGGCGACGCTTCGGCACGGCTGCGCGCGGCGGCGGCCGGCGCGGCGGCGGCGCTTCGGAACGCGCCCGGCAAGACGCGCCTAGCCCCAACCGCCGACCCGAGCACGCCCGGCCAGACGCCGCGCTCCGGCGTCGAGGGCCTTTCCGCGGCCGTCCCCGCGGCGGTGCGCGAGGCGTTTGCGGCGGCCAACCGCGACGGATCAGGTGGCGTTTTGGTGCTCGAGCTGCGGCCGACCCTGCGCGCGCTCGGCCTCGACGCGAGCTCCGCCGAAGCCATCTCGCTGCTCGCGCACTTCGACGCTGACGGCAGCGGCAGCCTCGACCTGGTCGAGTTTTCGGAGCTGCACCGCCGGCTCACCGCCTTTGAGGCTACGGGCGCGGCGCAAGCGGAGGCGGCGCCCGCGGCGAGCGCGGAGGTGCAGACGGCGTTCGAGGCGTTCGACGTGGATGGGTCGGGCAGCCTCGAGACGAGGGAGCTGCGTGCGGCGCTGACCAAGCTGGGGGTCGACGCCACCACCTCGGACGCGATTTCGGCGCTGCAACGCTTCGACGGCGACGGCGACGGCAGTCTCGATCTGGCTGAGTTCGCTGCGCTCGTCGCCGAGCTGCTGCGCTTCCAGGCCGAGCAGGCGAGCGCGGCGGTGCGGCAAGAGGTGCGCGCCGCCTTCGAGCTCTTCGACACGGACCACTCTGGCGAGCTCTCCACGCGCGAGCTGCGGCCGGCGCTGCGCCGGATGGGCGTCGAGGCGGACGCGGCCCACACGAAGCGCGTGCTGCTCAAGTATGACGGCGACGGCTCGGGCAGCCTGGACCTGGCCGAGTTTGCAGGTCTCGTGGGGGAGCTCCTCAAGGCGCAGCAGCCCGCGGCCGGCGCTTTATGAGTGGGGTTTGTTTCGCGACACGACACTCCCCGAGCCCGGTGTGGCGCAGGGTGGAGTGGGGCGCTTCTTGTTCAGTATCAATCTCCCCCGCGGCGGGTGAAGTTTTTATTTGGGGGGGGGCTTTGTTGTTGTTGGCAACTGTTGGCTGTTTTGGTTGTTGTATATTTTGAGACTACAATTTTCTTTTTGGGCGGTTGGCTTTCTCGACTTTTATCTGCTCTGTGTCACGCAGCAAAGGATCTGGCTCTAGATCTGGATCTGTGGATTTGAAATGATTTGATTTTTTTCTCTCGGCTTCTATATCTATAATATAATTTATTAATGCATTATTATATAATATAATTAACAGTAACAATAACAATAATATATAATACAAACAAATTTGCTCGGCTGCACGGCTACACAGTCTGTTACACATACACACGCGCCGGTTTCAGTCAGTGCGACGCCCTAACCTGTACAACGTACGACGACGCTATCATCCCGGCGGTGCTCTCCCTGTTTAGTTGTCGTTGGTCGTTGGCAGTTCTGCGTTCTGCGTTCTGCGCGATGTGAATGGTGAATGTGAATATGTGAATGTGCGTTGTGAAACGTGAAACCGCACGCAGAGCCGCAGACCGCAGAGTGTAGTCGTAGTAGAAGTATACTGTATAGGTGCGGGGTGGTCTGGGTCTGGATTTAACACGTTGTTAAACGACACCGCCGGTGCCAGTTTTTGTGTCCGGGACTGACTGGGACGCGGGCCTACGTGGGGAATATGCGGAGCGAAGAATAAAAAAATACGATACTCGATAATACTCTTACTCTCGTATTTATCTATTTATATTCCGATTCAGCCTATAAATGGAATCTCCTCGAGCCTATAACCTATAAATGGAATATCGAATATCCTTCGGAAATATGATATTATATATATTATATCACGTGTATTTTAATAATATTGCTAGTTGCTAGGTTGGCCCCCGCCATCATTCATAGGGCCTCATAGGGGTGGGGTGGGTGGTTTGGGGGTGTGGTTTCAAGGTTTTCTAGTTTTGTTTTTTATTTTTTTCTGTATTCACACTGGTATATTCATACAGACAGATACAGTATATACACACGATATTCACATTCACTACACCACTTACTTGCTACACTCGCCTAGTTTTTTGAGTTTCACAATTCCACACCCACACTTAACAGCAGCTGCTTGTTCACCACAACACCACACACCACAACGGCTGTTACTGACTGTTCACAGTCACAGTAGTGGTTAACACACCACAACGACTACTATTGTCTCACACAGTTCACAGTTCGCATACAGTTCGCAGTTAGAGCACCTAGTACCACCTACACCTAGTACTAGTAGCTAGTAGCATCTGACAAGTTGACAAGCCCCCATCTCTAAGGGGGAGTGGCTGCTGCTTTCTCAGCTGCTGTATAGTCCCTAAGTTTAGTCTTCTGGTCCTTGGTGAGCGTTCTGCGTGCGCGTCGGCGCGCAGCTCCCGCAGGTGCCCGCATAGGTTATGTGAGTGGGGGTAGGCGGGGTGAGTAAGAGGGTGTGGGGGTGTATAGCTGCTATAGTACGCGCTACCGTCACCATATACTAGTACTCTAGTACTATTAGTACGTTAGTAATTGATGAGATCTCTTTTTCCGGTGCCCCTGCCCTTGGCCCTGGCGTGTATTTTTCGGGCTCGCCCCGCCTGTATTTTACCCTATGCCTATATCCTATAGCCCACCTTCTCCCCTTGTATCTCACCGTATCCTTGTCCTTGGTATCCCGCTGTCGCTGTATCTGTATGCTGTGTTCTTGTATCAATCTACATCTAGCATCTAGTATTGTTAGCAATTTTGCAGCAGCAGCAGATCCACTACCACGACTACATATCTTAATAAACTTAAAGCTAAAGATAAAGAATCTTACTAATATATATATATATTATATGTATATGTAAATCTATACGACGCTGTGCAATCCTCCACCCCCGCGGCTGCCGTATATATAGTATATGCATCCCCACTGCCACGACTGCCACTGCCACGTACTGCCATTGTTAAATTAATAATGCCATTGTTATCCAGCTGTATCCGTACCCGTACCAGTAGCCCGTAGCCCGTACCCGTACTATGTACTACGTACTACGTAATACCCGTACGTATCTAGCATGCTACTAGCTCTGTGTATCCAGTATCCAGATCCAGCTGTATCTGCTGTGTATTACGCTGTATATTGTATCTTCTCGCCGTATCTTACCCCTCAAACACGGGATACGGGATATGGCCAAAATACCAAGCCTATATTCCTATTCCTATTCCTATTCCTATTCATGATCATGAATCAGACACGACTCAACCTAGAATCATGCCGCTAAGGCTAAGGCACGTGATTCGCCCAGCGGCGAGTCATGGTCATGCTTGGCCAATGAGTTGCCGAGTCAAATCATGCTCAGCTCAATGATTCGATTTGAGTTGCATGATTCGGCTCAAATTTTGTTAAAGTTCACAAATGTACACACACGACTCAAATGATCACACACCCTCCACCTCCAAGCCCCAGCCAGCATCTAGCCGATTCGCTTTTAGAAGAGTACCGAGTACCCCCCGCCCCTCCTCGTCAGTCATGCGCCAAGCGCTGAGTGCTGAGTGCTGAGTGGTATCGCAGGTACAGCAACAACAGGCGGGGTAGTCATAATGATGAATGAGGGCGTGTGTGTGTTACAAGCAGATTCATAGTCATAGAGTCTAATAGAGTATAAACAGTCGTGTTTTAAACACAGTAAAAACAAGCACAACTTCACATACACTTCTTTACAGGCGACAGACAGGCGACCGTTTCAGTATTTGGTTTTAGTATTATGACGAAGACACGACGAGCATACATACTATGTTTACATACACACGCGCACAGGAAACGACGGATATCTGGATCTAGAATCATCTAGATCTAGAGCTCAGTCAGGTTCACTGTAACTACCCCGAGACAGCCCTAATCTGAGTATGTGCTGTGGCCGACCCCAAGCAAGGGGAGATCACAGGAGCAAAAAGAACATGTTAGTTATTGAGGACTACTACTAGAGCTAGAGCTAGAGCGCCAGCCGCCTGGTTCTAATTGGCGGTATATATCAGACTGTATGTGCATATGCTATATATATGTTTGTTTTATTTATGTATATAGCAGTTATTAATATAGTACTAGTTCTTAGTGCTTAGTGTACACGAAAACACTTCCGGATATGCATTGGCCGCGATGCCCAGGTCCCAGGTCCCAGCGACCCGAATCTTCCAGATCAAAGAGAGTCTTGCTTAGCCCAAGATTTGTCGGGTCAAATCATGCTAATCGCGATGATTTGACGGATCAATTAATTCATGCTTATAAACACGTAACACGTGATTCCTGCTTTGATTCGAATATCGGATATCATGATTTGAACCGCGAATAGGCTTGCCAAAAATATATACACTATCACTCTCATTGCAGACCGCAGATCCTACCTAATAATTCAGGGGGGGGGCTTATAATATTGTAACTCATACTCGTAACTCGTTATTGCAATTAGTAATTGTGATGGTGAACATCATATATATTGCATATTGGTGTTGGTATTGGCTATTGGTATTGGCCCGGGGTGTAGTTGTGTAGCCCCCCTCTGGCGTATATCTTTGGGATATCTCGGTTTTGATATGGTGGGATCTGGATATGGTGGGATATGGTGGGCTATGGTGGGGCTATGGTGGGATATGATGGGAGATATGATGGGATATAGTCGGATATAGTCGGATATAGTTGGATATAGCGGATGCGGATATATTCATATTCAAGGCTCGACTACAATACAGCCTGTAATCACAATACTGATTACGGTTAATACACCTTTTTTGGTGTAATCATTTTATGATAATCATTACACAGAAAACTTAGTAATAAACGATTGATTACTATTTTTTTAAAGTGTGATGATTACCTTAATCAGTATTCATTCAATACAAAAGCCCACCAGCGGCGGGTGAACAGGTGTGTGAACGCGTGTATGCGTATATATAGCTGTATGCGTTTGCTCGCGGGCGGGGGCCGGGGAGAACGGGGCAAACATCGCAGATATAACACACAGTCCCCAATTTTTTTAAAACACCACATACCCATCATGTCCATTTTTATTATATAACACAGATAACAGGACACATTCACAGTATACACGCATACACATACCGCGACCGCCGATACACCATAATCACCAGCCACACCCCGCCCCTTTCCCATATATATATATATATATATATATATATATATAT